>Ga0209777_10003410_pt1 | contig 19754 bp, 18 predicted proteins | sample FrelakmetHBP12HB_FD_187147 | JGI IMG/M metagenome (GOLD analysis project Ga0209777, IMG submission 187147) | Freshwater lake sediment microbial communities from the University of Notre Dame, USA, for methane emissions studies -HBP12 HB (SPAdes)... | ecosystem: Environmental > Aquatic >...
ACGGTGGGGATTTCGTCGCTGCTTACAGTAGCGGGGCTGTGCGGGATTTTCACCCGCTTCCCTATTAAGCTTCGCACCGAAAGCCGGTGTTGGCAGGAAACACGATACATGTCTGCTGCAAACGTGTCAAGACCAAACTTCAAGCCAAGGCGCACGCCGTGCGCCGCTACGATTGCCCTAGCTGTCCGACTGTCTGCTAGTCGGCGACCGCCATTCGCCTACTTCTTGTGCGCCCCCGCCTCAATGTACTTCATGAACGTGTCCGGTTTGTCTGGCGTCGCCATCTCAAAAAGAATCTTGACCGCTTTGTCGCCTGATTTTGTGTAGGTCAGCCGAAATCGCGGAGCGGACGGCGTGGCATCACTGAGGAAAACCAGTGAGTTGCCGTCGGCAGCGGGCAAAAGCTCATAGTTGATGACATGACCTTCGCTATCAAAATAGATTGCGCGCGACTTCTTGCTGGCATCTGGATATACAATCATCAAGTCGTCATGAATGGCGGCAGGGCGATCTTTGCTGGCGGGATACTCTGCATGATTCTTCCGCATGATTATCTTCTGCTGCAGGTCATAAGAAAACGTGAACCAACCTGTACCCTGACCCGGATCGCCACCCCCTTCACCAACCCAATCCCCCAAGAGGAATTTCCAAATATCGGGGGGCGTGGTAGCCGGAGTTTGTTGCGCATACAAGCATGATCCAAGCAGAATCATTCCAAGTAGGCAAATACCAAGTAGACCTTTGGTGTTTTTCATGGATTGCTTCCTTTGCCATTTGTTCGATATTTATCATACCTCTATAATTGCGATTGCGCCACCAACTGCCCGCAGGCTGCGGCGATCTTCAGACCTTTAGCTTTGCGGAAGGTCACTGCCGGACAGCGGGGATACAAGTACTCGCGGAAGCGGTCGATGGCCTCCATAGTCGGTGCTTTGAAGTCCTGCGGTGTAAATGGCTTGAGCTTGCCACCCTTCCCCCCCTCTGGATTCCCGCCTGCGCGGGAATGACCCACTCTGGGTTTGGCTTCTTTGATTGGAGCCAATGGCGTGCCTTGATCGTCGATGATCGGATTGTAGGCTATCAGGTTGACCTTGCATGGCAGTTTGCGAGTCAGGTCGGCAAGTGCTTTGGCGCATTCCATCGTATCGGTGATGCCGGCGATCATGATGTATTCCAGCGTCACGCGGTCACCGGCTTGGGCGATGTAATCCCGACAGGCGGGAATCAGTTGGTCGAGTGGATTATCTTTCGCCGACGGCACCAGTCGCTCGCGCAGTTGTTGAATCGGGGCATGCAGCGACAACGCCAGTCCTGCTTTCAATTTGTACTTGGTCAATTCGCGAAGCTGCTTGACCAATCCTACCGTGGAAATCGTAAACTTGCGCGCCGAGACGGAAATGCCGAACTCGGAGCTGGCGGTTTCGATCATGTGTATCACATTCTGCAGATTCAACAGCGGTTCTCCCATCCCCATCAACACGATATTGGCAACACCAATCTCCCCTGCCAACCGTCGTGCCAATACTAACTGCCCGAGCATCTCGCCGGTGGTCAGGTTGCGTTTGAATCCGAGCAAACCGGTCGCGCAAAACTTGCAGCCGATCGTGCAGCCAACCTGACTCGACATGCAAAGCGCCAATCGCCCATGAACCGGTATCAACACCATTTCAATCAGATTGCCGTCATGGAGTTTCACGAGGAATTTGCGAGTGCCATCGTCCGGGTCGCGCTGTTCTTTAACAACTTCCGGCAGGACGATTTCGCATCCGGCCTGCAATTTGTCGCGCAGTGGCTTGTTGAAGCTGGACATGCGGGCGAAATCATGGATTTCCTTCTGATAGACCCACTGGAAGAGTTGTTTGGCGCGAAACGGCTTCTCCCCCATCTCCGCCATCAGCATCTCCATCTTGGCAAGCGACATACCGAAAAGGTTGGTGCGTGAAGGTATTGACATAGCGTAACAAACAACGTTTATTGCATAGTTTGGCAATCACTTTTTGGAGGTTTGCGTGGCTGAAGTTGCAACAATAGACGATCTGGTCGGCAGGTTAAACCGACTAAAGGAGTTTCTTTGACCTCGACAAGCGGGTCGAGAAGATAAAGCAGCTTGAGCAGCAGACGGTTGCCGAAAGTTTTTGGGCCGATCAAGCCAAGGCGCAGGCCACTCTAAAAGAAATTTCCCTCGAAAAGAAGTGGTTAGAGCAAACACGGCAACTCGAAACGGCGCTTGCCGATTTGGAGACGCTGGTCGAATTGTCGCTTGATGACGCCGACCTGCAGAAAGAACTTGCCGGTTCGCGCGCGGCATTCGAAAAGCAACTCGATGAATTCGAGCTTCGGGCGTTGTTGTCCGATGTTGATGATCCACGCGACGCGATTCTGACAGTCCATCCCGGCGCCGGCGGCACTGAGTCGCAGGATTGGGCGGAGATGCTGTTGCGTCTATATATGCGCTGGTGTGAACAGCGCGGATATGAGACGGACATAATCGACCGTCAATCCGGTGAGGAAGCGGGCATCAAGTCGGCAACATTGGAAATCAAAGGTGACTATGCCTACGGTTACCTCAAGGCGGAGTCGGGAGTGCACCGACTGGTGCGCCTTTCACCATTCGATGCCAACCAAAGGCGTCATACGTCATTTGCTTCAATTTTCGTGTATCCGGAAGTTGGTGAAGATATCGAAATTGATATCAAACTGGACGACATCCGCATCGATACTTATCGGGCATCAGGCGCCGGCGGACAACATGTCAACAAGACATCATCGGCGGTCAGAATCACGCACGAACCGAGCGGCATTGTCGTGCAGTGTCAGACGGAGCGCTCGCAGTTGAAGAATAAGGAATCGGCCATGAAAGTGCTACGCGCGCGGTTATACCAGCGGGCGCGCGAAGAAGAAGCTAAGAAGCATGAGGAATACGCTAAGTTCAAGAAGAAGATCGAATGGGGGAGTCAGATACGTTCATACGTTTTCCACCCATACAATCTGGTAAAAGATCATCGAACATCATTTGAAACATCCGATACTACCAGTGTAATGGATGGTCACATCGATGGCTTCATCAACGCTTATCTCAACTGGAAAGATAAGTAATCACGAGGTTCTATGAATATCGTAGAGCAGTTTGCCGAGAAGGCAAAGCAACTTAAGAAACGCGTCGTCTATCCTGAAAGCGAAGAACCGCGCTCGATACTGGCGGCAAAGCGCATAGTCGGCGAAGGCATCGCGCAGGTAACGCTGGTTGGCGACACCGACAAGATCGCCGCGCTGGCCAAAGAACACGGTCTGGATTTGGGCAAATGCACCTTCACCGATCCGAATCGCTCTCCCCTATTCGCGGATTTCGCCGATGAGTTCTTCCGCTTACGTCAGGCGAAAGGGATTACCCATGAGCAGGCCGAAGCTACAATCAAGCAGCCGTTATTCTGGGGCGCGATGTTGGTGCGCAAAAACATGGTCGATGGCTCGGTCGCTGGCGCGCTAAATACCACGGGTGACGTGATCCGCGCCGGACTGCAGGTAGTCGGACTGGCGCCGGGAATTACTGCCGTTTCAAGTTTCTTTATGATGGTCGTGCCGGAATTCATGGGCGAGAAGGATAAAGTCTTCTTCTTCGCCGACAGCGCAGTGATTCCGAATCCGACCGTCGAGCAACTGGCATCAATTGCGGTATCAACAGGTCGGTCGTACAGAGCGCTTCTCAATGACGAACCGCGCGTCGCGATGCTTTCGTTCTCGACCAAGGGCTCGGCTACGCATCCGGACGTCGAAAAAGTGCTGGCGGCGCTGAAGATCGCAAAAGAGATTGACCCGAAGATGATCATTGACGGCGAACTGCAAGTTGATGCCGCGATTATTCCCAAGATCGGACAGTCAAAGGCCCCAGGCTCGCCCATTGAAGGCAAAGCCAATGTGTTGATTTTCCCTGATCTTGATGCAGGCAATATCGCGTATAAGTTGGTACAGCGGCTGGCAAAAGCCGCGGCAATCGGACCGATTGTACAGGGGCTCGCCAAGCCGGTTAATGATTTGTCACGCGGATGCTCGGTAGATGACATCGTGAATGTCACCGCAATCGCGATGATTATCAGTACGCTGTAGGGTTCATTAACGCCGTCGCAACAGCGTGTCATCCCCGCGAAGGCGGGGATCCAGGCTCATTGTACTTGATAAACAGCTCTGGATTCCCGCCTTCGCGGGAATGACAATATCTGCGTTGAGCGAGTAGGTCGAAACCCTTGCGGTTTCGACGCCTAAGTGATTCCGTCAGGTCTCAGTTCCGCCCTGCGGAACGTGACCTGACGGCATACGACAACTTTGGAGATGGAAGACAATGCCGACTTACTCATATAGATGTCAAGCCTGCAAACATGAATTTGAGGAATTCCAAAAGATCACCGATCTGCCTGTGAAAGAATGCCCGAAGTGCGGCGGTTTGGTGATGCGCATCATCACCGGAGGCGCCGGACTAATCTTCAAAGGCGCAGGCTTCTACATCACTGACAACCGTTCCTCTGCCTACAAGAAGGCCGCAAGCTCGGAGAGCTCGTCATCGAGCACGCCGTCGCCTTCGACATCGCCGGCATCCCCCTCATCGGCATCACCATCGTCTTCGCCAAGCGACAAGCCGCCGAAACCTTCCAAAGATTGACTGCGAATAGAATATTTCCGTTCCGTCACGTCTTGCGCCGCAGCACTCCGACTGGCATTTGCACGCATGTCTATTGGCGGCGTGTGACGTGACGGAGTGCTCATACAATCTACTCACGCGTCAGGTCACGCCACCTTCCACCACCCGAACCCTTCCGCTAAGACCTGACGCAACAGCAAAAGACCCGCCGCAACAGCGAATCGCTTTTTTGTTGAATTGCCCCATACCGTTTCGGTATCTTTCAACAGTTGATCTTGTGACTCTCTCTTAGGTGGTGTCCATGCGGCGTTTGATCATTATCCCGATTCTAATTGTTGTCTCAGTTGTTCTTGTCTTTCTCATTTATCAGCGGCAGAAAGCGAACTTGCTGCCACTGGACGTGATCTTCTCCTCCGGCAGCGTGGAGGCCAACACCGTTACAGTCAGCGCGCAAACCAGTGGTAAGGTTCTGGCGAAACCATTCCGCAAAGGTGATGAGGTCAAGCAAGGTGACACCTTGCTTGTGATCGAGCGCGACCTGCTTGATGCCAAGATGACTGAGCTTACGACCGGCATTACCGCAACCTTGGCTGAAATGGAAGCCGCCCGCATCGATCTTGCCAACGTCAAGAAGAACCTCGATCGACTCAAACAGGCCTACACGGCTGGATCAGTTCCTCAGAAAGACATGGACAATCTGACGGCATCCTTCCAATCAGGCGATAAACGGATCACCGCTTTGGAATCCAAATTGCAGACTCTCAACGCACAGAAGGCCACGCTGGCAATTCAGATCAGTTACACAACAGTCACTTCTCCGATTGGCGGCCATATCCAGTCTGATCCGGTGGAAGTCGGCGAAATTGTGATGACTGGAAGCGCATTGTTTGAAATCGTCAATCTCAATGATACCTGGGTCGAGATTTACATCAACGAAACCGAGATACCGTTTGTGCATCTGAACGACAGCACCGACATCTACCTCGATAGCGATCCGAACACTCCGCTCAAGGGCACGGTCTCTTTTATTTCTCAAAAGGCGGAATTCACTCCCAAGAACGTACAGACCAAGAAGGAACGGGTCAAGCAGGTCTTCGCAGTGCGCGTGCGCGTCGACAATTCGACGCAGCGTTTCAAGCCCGGTTTACCGGTTGATGTCTATCTCAAGAAAAGATGACGACCGCAATTTGCGTTACGGGGTTATGCAAGCGCTTTCGTGAAAACACTGCGCTTGATGGTCTTTCGTTCGACTTCCCTGCCAGGACGATCTCGGCGCTGGTCGGTCCCGACGGCGCCGGGAAGACGACACTGCTCCGCATTATGGCTGGCATCCTCGACTACGACGCCGGACATATTCAGATGTTTGGTGAAGACTACCGCAAAGGATTCGAAGCGAAGAAAGCGGCCATTGGCTACATGCCGCAACGCTTCGGACTTTACGAAGACCTCACAGTGCAGGAGAACATCGACTTCTTTGCGGATTTGTTCGGCGTTCGGGGTGATGAACGCCAAGAGCGTATCAAACGACTTCTCGCTTTCTCCCGCCTGGATCCGTTTACCAAACGTCTCGCAGGCCAACTGTCAGGCGGCATGAAGCAGAAGCTTGGCCTTGCCTGCGCGCTGATTCACAATCCTCGAGTCTTGCTTCTTGATGAGCCGACCAACGGTGTCGATCCCGTGTCGCGCCGCGAATTCTGGAAATTGCTCTACGATCTAAACCGGGCCGGTACCACCGTAGTGATCAGTTCCCCATACATGGATGAGGCTGAACGTGCCGGCCATTTCGCTTTGATGAGCAAAGGCCGACTGATCGCGCATGGCATACCCGCCGATGAACGGCGCAACTTCCGGTTTACCGTTTACACTCTGCCAACGGAAACCGCGCGCGCCGTCAAAGAGCAGCTTTGCAAACGGAACGAGTTTCGCTCGGTGAATCTCTTCGGCAACAGTGTGCACATTGTCACAGACAAGAGCTTCAAACAAGAGAACGTCAAGACCGTGCTCGAGTCCGAGCAGCTCGAATCGGCCTCGCTTCAGCAAATAGTGCCGACCTTTGAAGATATCTATATCGCCTTGTCCGCAGGATAATATGACCGTCTACGCCGTCAAAGTCACGAATCTGCGCCGCCAATTCGGCGACTTTGTTGCCGTCAACAATGTCAGCTTCGAAGTCGAAAAGGGGGAGATATTCGGCTTTCTTGGACCCAACGGCGCCGGCAAATCAACAACGATCCGCATGCTCTGCGGACTGCTGTTGCCATCAGGAGGTCAGGGCATGGTGGCCGGCTACGACTTGATGAAAGAGTCTGAAAACATCAAGACCAAGATCGGCTACATGTCGCAGAAGTTCTCGCTTTATCAAACACTCACTGTTGAGGAGAATCTCGACTTCTATGCAGGTATCTACCTGATGAACAGAAACGTGCATGCGCACAAGAAGGACGAGTTCTTTACGCAGACCGATCTGGGCAAGGTGCGCAACCGTCTTGTAGCTGATCTGCCGGTCGGTACCCGGCAGTTGCTGGCCCTATTCTGCGCAATACAACATGATCCGGAGATGATTTTTCTGGATGAACCGACCGCCGGTGTCGACCCACTGGCGCGCCGGTATTTCTGGGAACAGATTAATCATCTCTCCGAGCGCAACGTTACGGTTTTCGTGACCACACACTATCTCGACGAAGCCGAGGAGTGTGATCGCATCGCGATGATTTTCAATGGCAAACTTGCCGCCATCGGCGAACCGGATGTGCTAAAGAGAACGCGCTTTCCGGGGCGAGTCTATTCGGTACAGACAGACCAGCCCTGGCAGACCGCCGATCAATTGCGCACGGCTATCGGTGTTGCCGACGTAACGCTCTTTGGTTCAGAGTTGCATGCAACGTTGAAGCCAAACGTTGAAGTCGCAGCAGTTATGCAGGCATTGCCTGACCAAATTCGCAGTACGGTGACGGCAACCGAACTGGTGCCGACTCTGGAGGACCTATTCATTGCTCTGACGCGGGAGGAACCGCAATGAGTTTCTACCGCATCTGGGCGATCGCCCGCAAGGAGTTTATTCAGATCCTGCGCGATGTCCGTTCGCTGATCATGGCGTTTCTGTTCCCGATTGTATTGATCTTTCTCTTCAGCTATGCGATCACCCTTGACATCAAACAGATTCCAACCGCTGTGATCGACTATTCCAATAGCGACTACTCGCGGGAGTTGATTCGCCGGTTTACGAACTCACGCTACTTTGTTGAGAAGGGCAGGCCGACAAGCGAGAAGGAACTGCAAAGCCTGATCGATTATGGCAAGGTCAAAGTCGGAATCGTGATTCCTCCCGATTTTGCCGACAGACTTAGTCGCGGCGGAGCTTCGATACAAACGATCACCGATGGATCGGATGCCAACACCAGCCAGTCGACTCTGGCTTATACGTCCTTAATCGTTCTCGAATATAACCTGGGTCGACTGCAGAACTCTCTTGGCGCCAGCATGGCAACGACGCCGGTACAGGCCAATGTCCGATTCTGGTACAATCCCGACCTCAACTCACAAAACTTTCTCGTACCCGGATTGATTTCGCTCATCATGACAATTCTCGGTTCGCTGTTGACTTCCCTCACGATCGCGCGCGAATGGGAACGCGGTACCATGGAGTTGCTGATCTCCACACCCCTCAAGCCGGTTGAACTTGCGCTCGGTAAGCTGTTTCCTTATTACCTAATAGGTATGGTTGATCTCTTCTTGGCGTCATACATCGGCATCGTGGTTTTCGGTGTTCCATTCACCGGCAATCTCTGGACACTGGCTTTGTTCTCCACCTTCTTTCTAATGGCCGCGCTATCGATCGGTTATCTCATCAGCGTTACACTGAAGTCTCAGCAGGCGGCCTATCAGATTTCTCTGTTGACGTCGTTCTTGCCCGGCTTCCTCCTGTCAGGATTCCTGTTTCCGATCAGTTCCATGCCGTTTATGATCCGGGCAGTTAGTCTAATCGTTCCGGGTCGATATTTCATCTCAGCTTTGCGCGGACTCTTTCTCAAGGGTTCAACTCTCCAGCAACTACTTCCAGAGGCGCTAGCGCTGCTTCTGTTCGGATCTGTTTTTGCGTTACTGGCGATCATCAAATTCCGAAAGAAGATACAATGAAGCTGCGACGCATTGTCACTATTCTGGTGAAAGAATTCCAAGAGCTTTTCCGCGACGCCAAGATGCGCGCTGTTGTCTTCTTCGCGCCCTTAATACAAATACTCATCTTCGGCTATGCGGCTACCTATGACATCAGGGAGATTCCTACGGCAGTGCTTGATCGCGGTAACTCCACTTTGAGTCGGCGTCTCGTGAATCAACTGGAATCGTCCGGCTATTTCAAAATTCAGTTTCGCTTGCAGTCCCCTGTACAGATTGACACCTTGATGGCCAATGGCTCTGTCTGGTGTGCCATTGATATTCCACCTGATTTTGGTGAACAGATTGCCGACGGAAAGCAAGCTGCCCTCGGGGTGTCCATTGACGCTGTCAACTCCAACAGTGCGACAATCACGGCTGGATACTTGTCAGGCGTAATCGCCCGCCTCAATGACGAGCTGATTCGAGAGCGAGCGGCCTTGCTGTCAGCGGCACCGGTGCGTACCGCCACCGTAGAAAACCGCGTACGCATCTTGTACAATCCGGACCTCGAGAGTCGCAACTTCAATGTACCGGCAATCATCGTTCAGATTCTCGTAGTTGTGACACTACTGTTGACTTCGATGGCAATTGTCAAGGAAAAGGAATTTGGCACCATGGAGCAGCTTGCGGTTACACCGATCAGATCGAGCGAGTTGATCATTGGCAAAGCCCTGCCCTATGCCTTCATCGGTATGGTCGATATCACGCTCATCTGTGCGGTCGCCGTGTTCTATTTTAAGGTACCGTTGCTGGGCAGTCTCACGCTCCTGTTCGCTACGTCACTCGCTTTCATGATGTCGACATTGGCGGTCGGACTGCTAATATCGATCGTATCGAAGACGCAGCAGCAAGCGATGATGACCTCCTTCTTTTTCATGATGCCTGCAATTTTGCTGTCGGGATTCGCCTTCCCCATCGAAAACATGCCGGAGCCGATTCAATACTTCACCTATCTCAATCCGCTGCGCTATTTTGTCGTGATCATCCGCGCCATATTTCTGAAAGGCGCAACGTCGGCTCAGCTTGTCGGCCAGATCGTCCCCTTAGTCGGGCTCGGTCTGGGTGCGCTTGCTCTGTCAGCGATCTGGTTCCGCAAACGGACGCGATAAGCGTAGACCGGAGATCCGCTTTACAAAACTCTGCCAACAGCGGGTTAGTACGATTGTTCGGCGTTTCAATTTAGTACACCAGTGCAAATGCCCGGGTCGAGAAAAACGGAGTGCTGTCAAGTCCGTCATCTGCCGATATACGAGGAAAGAGGCCTAAGCAGCGCTTCAGAACACAGGGAAAGACAGAACGGTATCAATGGAGACCAACGCAATCGATTCGACCTTGCCACAGCAGATCGCTGCGGATGGTGGCACTGCTACGGCACGAGCAACTGCCTCTAAGTATGGAGCGATGCGGATGGCTCGCTACCTGCTCCGCTCATTCGACGATTGCTTTGATGTTTGCGAGACTATCAACCGTCAGGTCCAAGAACGGGTTGAACGCGATGACATTGAACCGGTCTTTCGCGAAATCGAATGCTGGGCGATGGCTGTGCCGAGTACCGCTTCGAGCATCATCGTCGGCCTTGGGATTCCCAGCCTGATTCTCGAGGATCAGTGGACCACCACACGTCCGATTCGACCTCTGCAACTCGACTTCAGCAAGAGCCCTAAGCCGGCCGTCAAGCGAACGCACAAGGCATTAGTTATGGCGCATGATGTCAAGAGCTTCTTCGACCTGAACGCCTTCAGTCATTACCTGCGGAATCCAGAGGGCTTGAAAGCTCAGGGTCTGGAATTGGCCGCGATAAGAAAGACTATGCGAATGATGATCAAGAAGCGGGACGGCGTCAAAGCTAATTTTGCGCTGATTGTAACATGTGCCCTCGAATCAGGCGAAATAACAACGGCCAATCAGTCGAGTGAGGCGCCACGGACCCCGGCTTGACGCAACGTTGGCGTGAGTCGCGCTTGTATTTGACAGGCCGTCTCAGGGAGACAATATGACGAACTGCAAAGACAAGCTACCACGGATAATGACGGTCGACGACGAAACCGAAGTGACAGCGATCATTTGCGATTACTTCCGGGCCGAGGGTTTCGAAATCAATGGCTACACAGATTCGCACGCGGCTTTGCTCGCCCTTGGCGAAAGTACAGTGCTACCGGACGTGATTTTGGTCGATATCATGATGCCATCCATAGATGGCTATGAGTTTAGCAGGCGTCTTCAGGCTGAACCGCGACTAAAGGATATTCCCGTCATCTTTCTTACCGGCAAGGATCGTGGCGATGACGCACTCACCTTCTTGAAATCTGGGGGACAGCTTTACGTAAAAAAACCGTTCCACCTCTCGGAACTCAAGAATCTCGTAATGCTTTCTACACAAGTCGGCTTTCAGACATAGCATCACCCTCTGGCCCCGACTATTACGATCGTCATGTACAACTGGTTTTCAATGCCATTAGGAAAGGGTGGGATAGCTTGCTCTGGCATGCGCGAGCGGATTTTTCGCGCGCTAGTGTATAGGATTACTTCATGTGTTGTTGGACGCGATTTAGAAGCGACGTAAGCGCTGAGAACCGATCGGACTCCTCAGGATACGATGCCGTGCGGACCTCGAGCGGGGGTTCAAAAGGCAGACTAAGTCCACCTTTGAGATAGTCACAGACGAACGTTTCAATTCTCTTTCGCACATTGTCAACGTTGGCATTGGACGTCTCCACCAACAGGATTCCCAACCGGTTCTTCTCAAACGTGGAAATCACATCAGACAGCCGCAGCGAATTGCGCAGACCCGCCTCAATCTGACTGCACACGGTGTCCAGGTCGATCTTGAGTTGACCTTGCCGGTTAACCATTGCGCGGGCGAACTCACTCAGATCAACCATTATCAATGACAGGAACAGACAATACCGTTCCGCCCGGCTGATCTCCAGTTGCGTTCGCTCAAGGAATCGTTGGTGCGACTCCGTACCTGCTTCCATATTCTTGCTCGAATTTTCGTCCACAGTGCTTGCCAAAATCAGACCTCTTGAGATTTTAGTTCCCTACTATCCGGTCTGAAGACGAAGCAATAACAGTGCCACAATGACGAGTGTGCGCTTGCGACCTCCTGTTAGACGCAACTCTTGGCCAGTCCGTTGACAGCGCGACAGAGGATTCCATGGTAACCGTGAAACTGACCAAATCGACTCAAGAATCCCCAAGGACTGCAATTGGATTCATCTATCATGCAACTAGTTACTGCCATTAGCTAACTTGTTACTTTATTTCGTTAAGCCGATATTCCTTGATCTTGTAAAGCAGCGAACGATACGAGATTTCCAGCATTTCTGCCGCACGGCGGCGATTCCAATTTGTCCGCTTGAGCGCTTCCGAGATTAACCGCTTCTCTTCGTCCTCTATGGTTCTGGCAAGTCGCTGTTTAAGCGAATAGGAATCGGCAACCGCAACACTCGAATCAGCCAGTGGGTGCGTCGCAGCCGCCGGAATAGCCTGATGATAAACCATTGCTACTCTGGGTGTTGGTGAGGGTGCCGTCGGCATTTCGCCGACACTCTGAATCATGTCGAAAACGACACTCTCGTCTTGCCTGACAATCATCTGCTTCATCAGGTTCTCCAACTGCCTGACATTCCCTGGCCAGTTATGGCGTACCATGGCCGTCATGCAGTCTTGGCTGATTTTGCCAAAATCGCGTTTATATAAAGAATTATATTTTTGCAGAAAGTGATTGACCAACAACGGAATATCTTCACTGCGCTCTCGTAATGGCGGCAGTTGAACTGTGATTTCGTTGAGGCGGTAAAATAGATCGTCCCGGAAACCGCCGTCGAAGATGGCCCGCTCCAGATCGCGATTGGTGGCGCAGACAATCCGCACATCAACTTTGATGTTCGTGATCCCACCGACACGGATGAACTCGTGCTGTTCCAAAACCTGCAAAAGTTTGGCCTGCAGATCAACCGACATATCCCCTATTTCATCGAGAAATATCGTGCCCTTGTTGGCCGTCTCAAATCGTCCCGGCTTCGTCTTGTGCGCACCCGTGAAAGCGCCCTTTTCATAGCCAAAGAGCTCGGCTTCCAGCAGTTCGCGCGGAATGGCCGCGCAATTGACTTTGATAAATGCATTGGCTCGCCGAGGGGACATCGAATGCAGCATACGGGCGACTATTTCCTTGCCGGTACCGGACTCGCCGCGAATCAACACTGATAGCTCGCTATCGGCCACTTGCTCAATCAGATTCTTGATCTCCTGCATCTTGAGCGAATCGCCGACAAAGCTCTCATATTGGCTTTTGGCTTGCAGTTCGACCTTGAGGTCTCGGACTTCCTTTTCAAGTTGGCGGCGCCTAAGCGCATTTTGCAAGTGCAGACCGACTTCCTTGACATCAAACGGCTTGTTAATAAACTCGGTCGCTCCGAGTTTGATACAATCGACCACGGTCTGCGTTTCGCCTTGCCCTGACAGCATGATTACATCTGACGACAGGTCGGATTTCTTGATCTTTTTGAGCACTTCCATCCCGCTCATGCCGGGCATCTTGATATCCAGCAGAATTAGCGGCGGTTTCTCTTTGGAAGCCACCTGGATACCCTCAACACCGTCGGAGGCGGTGATAATGTCAAATTCATCATCCAACCCCTCCCGCAGTATCCAAGAGACCTTGGGATCGTCGTCGATAATCAGTAGCTTGGTCTTTTCTTCCGTCATATCCATCCTCTTATACGTCAGTTATCGACACAACTGCTCGAAAATTGAGCAACTCTCTGCAAACTTCATGCAGAAGGTTGCACCGGGAAATTGGTCTTGGCGTCCGGATTAGGCAAGCGGTTTTTGCAAGAATGTGCACTTAGGCTGTTTTGGCTTTGGCGGTAGTAGCGCCCTTTTCTGTGCCAGATTAGACGCCATCACATCTCTTGTTAAGAGCGTTTTTTTGCGCGGATATTACAGATGTGCTAGCACCATGTGCCACTATGCCGCGGGCAGCTTAATGATGAAGGTCGTGCCGACTCCTTGCTCGCTCTCGAACTTGATGTCACCGTTGTGAGCCATCACGATGCGTTCGCAGATTGACAGACCCAGTCCGGTACCGCTGTCTTTGGTGGTGAAATAGCGGTCGAACACCTTGTGCTGCGCTTCCGGAGTGATGCCTTCGCCCGTGTCATTGATTTGCAGCGTCACAAACGGTTTCTGCTGATTCTGATCGAGCTTGCTGAAAGCTTTGATGGACAACCTACCCCCGTGGGGCATCGCTTCAATGGCGTTGATAATCAGATTGAGCAGCATTTCGACGATCTCATTCTCATTGACCAATACGGAAGGCAGGTCATCTTCGAACTCCTGCGAAAACGCGATTCCATGCTTGGTCAGGTCGTTCTCCACGAGACGAATCACTCGCTTAATCAGATCGCTCATCCGTTTCTGTTCAAGCTGATACTTCTTGGGATTGGAGAAGTTGACAAGTTCCTTGACCAGTTCATTGAGGCGCAGCATCTCTTGCTCGGCCGTCATAAAGAAATCATCCGATTGCGCAATTTCCGGCCATCGCTCCCGCATAATCTGCAAAGAGCCGCGAATGTTAGTCAGCGGCTTCCTAAGATCATGCGCGATTTCTGACATCATTTTCCCCATCGTCATCAGGCGCGTAGCGTTAAGCAGTGCCCGTTGTTGCTCATAGACGGATGTTGCCTGCGAAGCCACAATTGAAGCGATATTGATATCGTTCGGTGAAAACGCGTGCTCTCGCCGCGAGCCCAGACAGAATACGCCATGCAGTGAACCCTTGGTGATGATCGGAACCGTCGTCAGCGTCTTGGCTTTATCTTTGAAATACGGTATTTCCTCGATATGTGCCCTGATCACGCGGGCTCTAACGCTCGACGAGTAGACGGTCTTTTCCTTCATGGAGAGTTCCCGGCCTATCAGCGTGATTGCTTCTCTCTTGCCAAGGCCTTCCCAGTAATTAACCATCAGTGTCTCCGTACGTTCCTGCCATGACAACCACACGGCGAAATCAACATCCATGATCTTCCTCAGCATCTGATAGATCATCTCCGTCATGTCGCGCGAGTTGTCGATAGTCGTAAGATTCGTGGCCAGTTTGTACAGCGCTCCGAACTCGTTAAGTTTTTTGTTAAGCTGCTGGAGATGCTCGGCGTCGTCAATGGCGATCGCCGCCTGCGCCGCAAAAGTGACAAGCAGTCGCAGATCGTTCTCGGCAAAAGCGGTACCGTGTTTGGGATCGGAGAGGTTGATAACACCGAGAATTCGATCCTTTATCTTCAGAGGCGCCGACACCAGTGAATTGGTCTCGTAGTTACCTTTGGCGTACTGTCGAAATCGCTGATCGGTATGGATGTCCGTTATCAACAATGCCTCACCGCTCTGCGCAACGTAACCGGCAATCGAGTTGCCAAGTTTCACACGAGTGTTGCGCTTCACTTCTTCACTCACGCCGACTGCCGCTGAAATCGTCAGTTCTCCCTTATGTTCATCCAGCAGCATCACTGAACCGACTGTCGCACCGATTACGTCCAACGCCACTTCAATGATTCTGGTCAGCAATTTGTGGAGATCATGCGACTGCGAGAGGAGGATGCCCGCTTGATAGAGTGCGTCCACCTCGGCCACGCGTCGATTTAGCTGTTTGTTGGTGTCCTGTAATTCGTCCAACAATCGCTGCCTCGCGATTTCCAACTCGCGCTTCTCCAGTGCTCGCTTGGTTGCTAGCTTGAGCTGTGTGAATTCAATCGGCTTCATCAGGTAGTCATACGCCCCCATATTGATCGCCGCGAGCGCGGTTTCCAGCGACGCGTAGGCAGTCATCAGTATCACCATTGCGTCCGGAGTCTGCCTGCGAATTTCTTGTAGCAATTGGATACCATCAATCCCCGGCAAACGGATATCGCTAATCACAAGATCAAAACTGGTTTCGGCATATAGGCGTAACGCCTCCTTGCCGTCAAGTGCGGTCTGAACATCATAGCCCGCCTTGGTCAGCAAGCTCTCTAGCGACCGGCAGAGGCGCTCCTCATCATCGACCACAAGTATGCGCGATTGTTCAACCTGTGGCATGATCGCCCCGCAAGGGTAATGTAATTGCAAAGCGGGCGCCGGCGCCCGAGACATTCGTAGCGGCAATCTCGCCCCTATGTGCTTTGATAATTCCGTAGCAGACACTCAGACCGAGACCGGTACCTCGACCCCCCGTTTTGGTAGTAAAAAACGGCTCCCAGATTTGCGTCAGGTTCTCCGGCGGGATTCCGGGTCCCCAATCCGTCACGCGAACGATCAACTGCTGCTCGTTCTGCTCGCCGTCGATCAGTATCTTGCCCCCGTCCGGCATAAAATCGCAAGAATTAATGAACAGGTTCAAGAACACCTGCTTCAACTGTTCTGCTGAGCCCCAGATTAGCGGCAGTCCCGATGGTAGTTGTTGTTCAATTCTGACCTTGCACACCTGCGCATGATGCGACAACAGAAGGAGAGTTTCATCGACGACCGCTTCAATGTCGATTTCCGCGAAGACATCCTCGTGCGGACGGAACAAATCCAGCAACAGCCTCACAATGCCGGCAATACGATCTACTTCCTCAGTGACTATTTGCAAATATTCGCCGGCGGTATTGGACGGCACCGACGCCTCGCGCGCCAACAGCAAATAGTTCTTGATGATACCGAGTGGATTGTTGACTTCGTGCGCCACTCGTGCCGACAACTGTCCGAGCGCTGCCAGCTTCTCTGCCTGCACCAGTTGTGATTGCGCGGTGCGCAATTGTTCCAACGCCTCCTTCTCCGACTCAAACAGCCGGGCATTTTCGACTGTGACTGAGAGCTGGTTAGCGAGAATGGCGAGGAATTCCAAATCGTCGTCATAGAACGCAGTGCCGGAAATCTTGCGCGTTACCGATAGTAAACCGCGCACGCGATTTTGCAATGACATTGGGATCAGATATTCGCATTCAATCTGGCGCAATAAGTGCACTTCGTCAATGTCGCCAACCTGACGCAGGATTTCACCATAGGACAGCGGCTTGAAGTGCGCTGCGCGGAACAGTCCCAAGATCGGGCTGTCCTCTGGGATGAACTTGTCGTCGGATGGCTCTATCGATAACCCTTTTTGCTTGGCCAGCGTCAAGTCATCATTGCGATGATTTTTGGCGATCAATACGGCAGCCCCGTTGACACCCATCTGACCGATGCAGGTCAGAATGATGCCATCCAAAAGCGTCTGCGTATCAAGCACGGAACTGAGATGCTTCGAAATCTCGAAGACGGTATAGAGGTCGAATATCTTGCGTTTGAGGCGCTTATTGGTTTCGGTCAGCTCTTCCAGGCGTGTAGGCAGATTCTGCGCCTCGGTCGTGACCCGGAGGTCTTGTCGTGATGATTTAGCCATCTATGTACGTAATATCGGCAGACATCAGGTTAAGTCGCTTGCGCGAGTGCAACTGTTTAAGCCGCGTAATCGCTTCGCCGACAGTATAATGCGAGCCGCAGATCAAGACCATCTCGCCTTTGGCAGCCAATTTTAGCGCTCGATCGACCGCATCAGCGACTACCAACTTAACATCGAAGTCGAGCCCCGCATTTATCGCGCCCCAGATTACGCCTTCGATCTCGGCCGCGCGATGCGCTTGGGGTCTGGTGATAACCGCACGCTTCGTGATGGCCGCGAATTCCTGCATCATGATGTCAAAATCCGGTCGCTCCAGAAACCCGCACACGAGTATCACTTCGCGATTCCCATAAACTGTCTTGAAAGTGCTTACCAACGCCCGCGCGCCGTCCGGATTGTGCGCGACATCAAGCACAATCTCCGGCTGCTTCGAAACAAGCTGAAAGCGTGCCGGCCAGCGGATGCGTCTAAGTCCCATCTTGACGGCGCGATCGCTGATCTTGATTCCCTGCCGGTTCAGGACCTCCGCACATTTTATCGCTATCGCGGCATTATCAATCTGATGAACACCGACCAAAGAACTGGATAAACCAGAACCCACCGCCGTACGTGATACGTCGAAGCGCATCAGACCGTTGCTGAATGAATATCGTTTCCTCGGTTGCACCGATCTGGCAATTGTCGTATGGCGCTCTTTGCAGACCTCGCGAAACATCTCATAAAGTTGTGGACGCCGTTCGCCCGTCACCAGCGGCACGCCGGACTTGATAATCCCCGCCTTTTCCACGGCGATCTTCTCTAATGTGCTACCCAGTATCTTGGTATGATCGAAATCAATGTGCGTGATCACCGAAAGCCTCGGTCTCAGGATATTGGTCGCATCCAGACGTCCTCCGAGACCGACCTCGACGACCGCCACATCGACACCCATTTTGCGAAAATACCAGAACGCCAACGCCGTCGAGATCTCAAAGAACGTGATGCGAGCATCGACAATAAACTGGCGATGCTTTCCGACAAATTCCGCCACCGATCTCTTGTCAATAGCCCCTTGCACGGTGCGCACCCGCTCGCGGTAGTCGACCAGATGCGGCGAAGTAAATACGCCCGCGTTGTAGCCCTGCGCCTTCAGAATCGAGAACAGCATGGAACAGACCGAACCCTTGCCGTTCGTGCCGGCGACATGAATCGACTGGAAGCTGTTCTGCGGATTACCAAGATGGTCTAGAAAACGGGTGATGTTGCCCAGCCCCATCTTGATGCCGAACAGCTCCAGACCATAGACAAAACTGATCGCGTCGTCGTAACGCATATCTAACTCGACATGTAATAGAGCAGCGAACTGACCGTCGAACGGAGCTCTGGGCGAGGAACAATCTTATCAAGAAAACCGTGGTTCATGAAAAACTCCGACGTCTGGAAATCATCCGGCAGCTTCTGCCCAATCGTCTGCTCGATTACACGCCTCCCGGCGAAACCGAGCAGCGCACCCGGCTCGGCAATGATTACGTCACCCAGCGATGCGTAACTAGCCATCACGCCGGCCGTCGTCGGATTCGTCAGAATTGAAACATAGGGTGCTTTCGTCTGCGCCAGTCGCGCCAACAGCGCGGAAGTCTTCGCCATTTGTAGGAGCGACAAAATTCCCTCTTGCATCCGCGCCCCCCCGGAACAGGAGACGATCACCAGCGGAATCAAACGGTCAATCGCACGCTCGATAGCGCGGCTGACCTTCTCGCCAACGACACTCCCCATACTCCCACCAATAAATGAAAAATCCATCACGACAAACGACACCTGCCTGCCATCCATCGTGGCGATACCACAGATCACCGCATCGTTCTTCATAGTTTTTCGACGCGCGTCTGCGATGCGGTCAGGGTACTTCTTGGAGTCACGGAAACCCAGTGGGTCAAGCGACACCAATCCGACATCGTATTCCTGAAAGCTGCCTTCATCCAGCAGGATAGCCATATAATCTTCGGGACGGATGCGAAAATGGTATGAGCATTTGCGGCAGACCCAGAGCGATTTTTCCAACTCTCTGACATAAATGATTTCGCCACACGAATTGCATTTTGTCCAAAGTCCATCGGGGATCTCCTTGCGCTCCGTCGGTGGCGGCTGCGGTTTGCGTCTAAACCATTCCATGGTCACTCACCTATTGTCATTTGCATCGTAAACGAATCATCCGGCGGATTGACATAGAATCCCTTGCGCCGTGTTATTACCGCAAATCCATACTTCTCGTAAAAGCGGATTGCCTTCTTATTGGCCGTACGTACATCAAGCACCATCTGATCGATTCCGTTAGTCAGAAGTCTCCGCCGCAGATCATTCAATAACACTCTCCCCACCCCTTGCGATCGACACTGCCGGTCAACCGCAATATTGGCAATATATCCGTAATCGTCAAGCGCAATACAGCAGAGATAGCCGGTACAATGCCCCAGATTGTGGATGGCCAACGCCATCACGTGTGGACTGTCAATGTCCGATCGGAAGCTGTCCCGGTCCCAGGCATCGCTAAAGGCCTCCCGCTCAATGGCCAGCACTTCGTCTAGG
>Ga0209777_10003411_pt1 | contig 19749 bp, 17 predicted proteins | sample FrelakmetHBP12HB_FD_187147 | JGI IMG/M metagenome (GOLD analysis project Ga0209777, IMG submission 187147) | Freshwater lake sediment microbial communities from the University of Notre Dame, USA, for methane emissions studies -HBP12 HB (SPAdes)... | ecosystem: Environmental > Aquatic >...
TGGACGGCACCATCGGCACCGGTGCCGCGGCGGAGTTTATGGGGTTTATGCGCTTGCAGGAACAAATCCCTTCCATCGAGAAAATCCTGGCGGGAGAGTTTACCGTACCCAAAGATCTGGGACTGAAATATGCCCTGATTTCGGCGCTGGTATCCCACTGCGAAGAGCCAAAACACTATGACCGGCTCCTGCAATACAGCTTTGAGTTACCGAAGGAGTTTGCGGTGTTGCTCGTGCAGATGTTGATTTCTAGGAATTTGCAAATGACGACCACGGCACCGAGTTACGCGCTATGGGGTAAAAACCACAAGGACGTGCTCCTTTAACCAATAATCGAACAAGGAGGTATAAACATGGCGCAGGATAACGCACAGGCCCGTATCCTCAAAGCGAGGATACGGTTATTACTCGATCAGCCTTTCTTCGGGAATCTGCTGCTCTACCTGGAACCGGTGGAAAAGAATGATATGGCTATCCCGACGATGGCAACGGATGGCCAGCATTTGTTTTACCACCCGGATTTCGTGATGAACCTACCGGAGAGCCATTTAATCGGAGTGATGGTACACGAGGTAGGACATATTGCCCTTAGGCATCTTGCCCGGAGACAGAGCCGGCACCCGATGAAATGGAACTTCGCCGCGGACTATGCTGTCAACGACCTGATATTATCTACCATAAACTTTCGTGGCAGACCGGTGTTTGAACTCCCTAAAGGTATCCTCTACAACCCGGACTGGCACGATCAGACGGCGGAGTGGGTTTACAACCAGTTGCCGGAACAAGGTGGTAACAGTGGTAATGGAGAACCCGTGACTTTGGACGACCACGGTGAGTGGGGAAACTGGGAGAAAAAAGAATCCGAAGAAACTAAAGAGCAGGAGTGGAAAGATCGGATTGCCAGAGTGGCGACGGATGCCCGGACTCGAGGTAAGCTACCCGGAAACTGGCAGACAGTGATTAATGATTTCCTGCAACCGAAGCTGGACTGGCGCAGTATTTTGACCGATATGATAGTTTCTAATGCCAAAAACGACTACCGGCTTTCCCCTCCCAATAAGAAGCATCTCTGGAGGGGGTTCTACCTGCCGTCATTGCAGGGAGAAGAGATAACGGTCGCCATGTATATCGATGTGTCCGGATCTATCAGTGATAAAGAGATTCAAGAAGCGCTATCAGAGGTGCACGGTATCTGCGAGCAATTCCCGGATTTTACAATCTACCTGAGGGCATTTGACACCCGGATCACTGGAGCGTGGGAACTACACCCGTTTGACCAGGTGCCGAGAGTGATCTCCGGTAGAGGGGGTACGGACTTCAGCGAAATTATTCAGGATGTGGAGAAGTTGCCGGTGAGTATGCTGGTTATTTTCTCAGACCTGGAAGCGCCTTTCCCGGCAGCACCGAAGATACCGGCTATCTGGTTATCTATTGGCGATGTTAACCCGCCGTGGGGCACCGTTATTGAGTACCCGAGACTGGAGAATTAAAGGAGGAAGAATGAACTATGCAGAATGGTTGAAAGCCCTCGGGAATATACCCCGGGATGCCGAGTTTTGCCTTATGGATGCCAACGAGCGGGTGACCGCTGGGGATAAAACCATTGAGTTTCTCCTGACCGAAGCCGAGGGCTATGAGCGAGCCGGGCGACGGTCCGGACGAAATGTCTATCGAACACGGTTATACCTCGTCAACCCACAAAACCCGGAGAATACCCGGATTGAGGTCAACGAAAATTACCTGGCCTCGATAGATAAGTCCACTATCTCCAGTTGGGGGTTTTCAATACATACGCTGTTTCTGGAAAACCGCGCGCTCTTTGAAGGGGCTTATCAATCACTCAAGGAAAAAGCAGCCACCGTCGGAGAACAGTCAAAAACCCTGCTTGAAGCAACTTTATCTGAGCAAATGCTTCATCGTGTCACCTCGAGATTGCAGGGGGGTGATGCCAACGGCGATCTCCGCCAGATGCTGGATGAACACATACGTAAAACTATTATACATTCATTGATATCTAAAATTGCCGGCACTTCCCGAGGGTATACTCTAACCAAGCTGGGCATCCGGCAGGATGAACATTTCACCTGGGAATATGATCGTGAGCCCGGCAATCACTTCGATTTTGATTTCAGGTGGAAATCATTACGGTACCGCTACACGGGTAACCGCGAAAGCGTTACTTCCTTCAATAACGAAACTGATTCATTTTGTGTGCGCGATGGATTTCTGTTAAGTGTGAATTTACCGGCTCTAGGAGAGAAGATAGCCAGTACGATTGAGAGGGCGAGTGGGTTGGAAGCTTAAATCCAACCTTTATTTACGATTTTGATTTGATAAAATCCTCGAAAGAGAGCTTCCTCCAGACACGGGGTTGTACCCAATAGAGCCGTAGTTTTTCAAGTTTATCGGCATCCCAGCCTGGAGCAACGTATTTTTTGGAATGTACAGTATCTAACGGTTGATATCTTTGAGGGTAAGGGCTACAACCGAGAGCCCGGGTCTTCTCTAACCGATAAACGGCATCTTCGTAAGTGGTTCCGGGATAACCTATCAGCACATATACGTTAATGTTCCGGTAAGCGACGGCGTGGTTTCTTATTATTTTGACAGCCCGGGTAAAAGCCTGCTCTTCGTCCATGGAATCGAAGGCGAGTCGAAAACATTCTAAATCCAGCTGAGAATACAACCGATAATGTTCTTCGGTGAATCGACTTGCTTCAAAACCGGAATTGATGTCCAGATTCTTGACGCCCCGTAGTTTTTCCACCACCAACTTCTGGTGCTCCCATGATGTCGCTAGAATATTGTTATCGCCGATAAAGGGGTTTTCTCCCGTGGGAATGGTGAAGTTGTTATATTCTAAGCGAGTAGGCTCCACTTTAGGAACGATGCAATACGAACAGCGATTCGGGCAGCCCCTTGAGGTAAATGACATAGTAAAATTCCCTTGAACACGCTCGAATCGTTCATCTAATCCAAGGTGAGGCTTAATGCCGCAGTTCTTCTCAACATATTCCGGCAACGCTGTTGGAGCCGGACCGCCGATCTCAACTGTGATCCCGGTGGATATCAGTTTAAGAGCATCCTCGCATACAATTGGCAATTCCGGTGTAAATATTGCGGAGAGATACGCCTTGTCACATCGCAGGCTATAGTCATTTACCCGATGACTATAAATTACCTCGTCGCCCTGGTCCCGGTGGCATTTGGCGATCTTCTCTGCACCTAAGTTGTAAACCGTTGAACTGTTAATCACCGCGACTTTCGTCATTATTGTTTACTCCGTCGAACGATTCAGAACCGTGACAATTGTTCTCTTCATTCTCAGCGTCCATAAGCCGATGTCCCCCATTTTTGAGATGAAATATCTTGAATAGTTGGCCACACTCAGGGCAGATCCAAATATTACCTTGTCCGATTGGTTCTGCTCTTTGCCATTTACTCGTTGCAGGCGTATCTGCATCGGTAACGCTTTTCGTCAATGTATTGTAGGCGGCGTTAATACTTATCTTTTTGGCATCCAGTTTATGCATTAGCACCGCGGCTTTCTGATCGCCAGCTTTGGCTCGTTGCCAGATTTGGTCCACTTTTCTAAATGTTTCTTTCCCCTTGCCAGATACTGAGGCGACGATGGTATTTGTTTCGCGAGCATGGCGTTTGGCATCCAGACCCTCCCCCAATATTGGGGTAGGGTTACGCTTTCCTGCCAGCATCCGCTTGTTGGCTAGTTTACTCATAATTTCTTTATAAAGGTCCGTTTCTTTCATTTTTTGACTTTCTGTTTTATTTCGTGTGCGGTTATAGTCCACAATCGCCAGTTCTTCTTCAGTTTCATCGCGAAAGGATTTTACCTCAACCGGTACGCTGGTTAAACCTAGCTGCATGGCAACGTCCCATCGACGGCTACCGGAGATGATGATTCCCTTTTCGTTAACCACTATAGGTGAGAGAATCCCTTCCTGTCTGATACTTTCTAGGATATCGGCCACATCCATTTTTTCCCTGATTTCATGGGCAGCTTCCAGCGCCGTTAAGATATGCCCATTAACGTTGCCACTGTCCCCGTCAAGATACAGCATGGCTGATACCGGATGAGGCATCAGAGTTGCCGGGTCTCTAGTGGATATCTGGCCTTGTTTTTCATCAATTTTTGTCAAAGTCATCTTCTACTCCAAAATTACATTATTGCGCCATCTGTGATGCTTCAGTTTATTTGCAACGAGGGTTGCGCTCCTACCCTTCTACTGCTCTCTTAAAGTTCCTTCGATAAATAAATTTGAACTTTCGGAATGTATTCTGTAAGCCCCACAGCCTTTACACACATATTCTCTTGTATAAATCCATCCTTCCAGAGCAGGATATTCTTTTTCTTTTTTTCCAGTTCTCACCATTCGTGTTTGGCAAACCGGGCATGTTTTATAGCCGCGTCCCATGATTTCAACTCCTTTTTATTTTTATTTCTAACGACCTTATATTTAAATGATGTGAACAGTGTGTACAGTGTGAACACCCAAAACGTATACCCCCTTTTTGTTACTATTGAGAGAGACCCGCGATGTAGAAATGAAATTCGAACCGATTCCAACCCTTTCACGCCGTTCATAACATCTAAAAGTTAAATAGGGGTACTGTTTTTCAGCGTTCACATTGTTCACGCCGTTCACAGGAAGTGAAAAAGTCCCGCCCCAATTGTGGCTTGTCATTTTACCTCCTTTTTTCAAAAATCTAAATCCAGATTATCTGCTTCTTCGTTACCGGTTGCGTCTGTGACAGTGAAAAGGTCTTGAAAATCGTCTTTGTCAACAATGTACCTTTTGTAAATTTTGTTCATTATCTTGCGATCCCATTTTATGTACCGGGCAATTTTCCCGGCGTGTCGTTTTCTTGCCGTTTTTATATTCAAGGTATGAAGTAGCGATGTGCAACGGCCCAATTTAATATCCATACTCATTTCGCTATTCAGTTCGTCACATAACATTGATGTAGTTATATAGTCTTTACCATTCTTTTGCATAAGACGGAATAAAGCGATTACTGCTTTACCTTCCTCTGTTTCGGCCATGTTGGCTATGAGTTCTTTTTGATAGTCTTGGAGAAATAATTTAAAAGCATACAGCACATCGGGTAGGTCTTTGAACATTAGCGCATAAGGAAGGCTGGTCTGTTTCAGCCTTCCGGTCAACCGCGCCTTACCGGGTATTTCCAGATCAATATTGTTTAGGGTGTTGAATTCGATTTTATCGTAATGGTGAAGACGCCAAAGCAGAAGTTTATTGCGTAATTCCATCTCATCTTTATTGAAATTGTCATCCAGAATATAAGGAATATCTATTCGGTCCGACTCTTCCATGATAGTTGTCAAACACCGGGCTTCTAGAGCTGCATCATCAAACTCTCTTCTGGTGGCAAATACTTTCGGGCCGAAGCACGGTAAAATTTCTATGTTATTGGGGTCGTCTTTAGAGCACCGGATAATAGGACGTCCCTTTTCAAATCCGCAGTTTAGGATCGTGATAACTTCGCCCTTTTCGGTAGAATCGCTGAAATCAGCTTCATCTAACACCAATGTCCCCCTGAAACGGCGAATTAGGCGATAGATTGGCGCCGGCGTAATTGCACCTGACACCATCATGGGTTTATAGCAAAGTCTTCCAATGACATCCAGCCCTCTTGATTTGCCTACGCCAGTATCGCCTTTGAACCGAAAGTAGCCAACGGTTCGTAACCTATCGGCTACCCAGGTCATTAGAATATACCACGCACCCCATTCCACCATTTCTTCCTGCACATCGAGATATTTTTTGATATGTGTCTTAATGGCAGCCTGCAATTGCAAAGTATCACCATAATCAGTGACTCCGGACGGAAGAATGATAGCACCGTCAATAATTTCTGCTCCGTACACCGGCATATAGGTTATTGCGCCGGATTGAATAGTGTTCGTGGTGGTAATGGCTCCGGTCTTTTTGTTATACGCCAGGAACATTGACTCAGTACCTTTGATTAATTCCTCATAAAGCGTGTCATCCGTTTCCATAAACGTGGTGTCTTTGATGAGTCCCTTTTTCTTCTGTTCCTTGAGATTATCCGTCAGCCAGTCGCAGCGGTCTTCGCCAACGCAGCACGGACTGAGTAAACCACTTTTAATGGAGTTGCAGCCGAAAGCATAACCTTTCTTGGCACTGATCAGCTTCTGTTCTAGGATCCGGTCATCATTGATGGGTGGCTTATTGCGAGTATCCCAGGTCTTGAGTAAAGCTAAAACTTCGTCTTCCGTATAGGATTGGTCTAAATAGTGACGAGCCAGGGCAAAAGCAGCGTCATCTCGGGCGCCTTGAGTTACGCCTTGCAACAACATCCCAACGCAGGGCGGATGTTTCTTCTTCTTGTGGTGGCCCGGGTCGATTACTGGAGCCGGGGCTACCACTTTGTCAGGTGGTAGGATCGCCAGGGCTTTGGCTACGTTTTCATCAGGAGTGCGTTTAATTTGTATCAGAGCGTGAGCCAGTGGTAAAACTTCTTTCTCCGCTGAGAGATACGGTCGCCCGATGCCGAAGCTAGGTAGGTTGATGTAGTTGCCGTAGGGTGTAGTTTTTTTATCCAACATATCTTGTTTTGGGAAGACTTCACATTTCTCCAGCCCAAGTTTAGTCAATACGCTCTTACAGATCTTGCGGATGTCTTTGGCAATAAATTTGGTTTCGGCAAACATAGCGATGTGAAAGCCCTTACTTCGGGAGGCAGAGATAGTGGCATTAATGCCCAGCGCCTCGAGCCCAGCTTTAATTGACTTGGCTTTATCCCAATCCTGAAAGTCTTGATCAATGGCCGCGAAGTAGCAAGTACCGTCGTCCATCAGCATATAGACACCTAGTGATGTCTTGCCCTCTAGGTGGGCGCGGTAGTTATCGAGCGTTACCGGTGACTTTATGCACATACCTTCCATTGAACCGTGCACGTCTGTGCGACCGCGATAGATGGAAGCAAACGTATTTAGCATTGCATCGTCAATCACAATACCCTACCTTGTTCCAGACTGCTTGACTTCAGTTGGCGATGTGCTTGGCTGTGCACCGCTCCTGAGAAATTTTTCGAGATCAACGCTTGGAATTAAGAGACGTCTGTTGATTTTAACCGCCGATAGCTTTTTTGTGTGAATAAGCATATAAATGGTATTTAGGCAAAGACCGACTGCATCCGCAGCTTCCTGGGGAGAGTACGCTAACCGATTTTCATTTCTCATATTATGGCTCCTTATAAATACTTGTTGACAGTCAACTAAAATTAATATAATCTAATATAACGAATATAACAACAGCTTAGAATGAACGTTTACGCATAGATTCGCAACGAATAGAATAACGAATAACGAATATAAAAGAGGTGTGAGATGGCTAGAGGAAAAATTGTAAGACCTGAAGTTGAAGAAAAGGTAAGATTTCTCCTGCTTGGTAATGAGAAATTAATGGGTAAAGAGCTGAAAAGCTTAATGGAAGAAAAAAATCCCGATATTGAATACACGGTTAGAACTTATCAAACATTAAAACGAAGAGCCATCCCAGCGCTCAGCAGTTTAAAAGATCTCGATATGAACTGGCACATTGGATTGTTAAAACAATCACCACTCCCATCTAATGTTGTCTTTAACATCCTGAGATTAATGCAAAAATATGGAACCTTGACGAAAAGAGAGGTTCTATGGGTTTCAAGGTTCCACGAAGTTGTTAAGGGTGATGATACTCTTCGTTTGGCTGTTACCTGCTACTCTCTCTGGGAAATATATTGCGCTTTGACCGGAAAAGAATTCAATACTACAGAACTTGACAAAGAACTCATAAAGGGGAACCTGAAAAGTTTATACCAAAAATGGATACAATCACCGCAAACAAAGGGGTTTTTTGAAGCCAGTATGTTTCAATCCAGAGGTTTAGGGAAGGGAGAGGATTATCTCAAATCCTACAGAGAGGATGATAAACAGTGAAAGGTAAGATCAGGAAATGCGGCAGCACTTTTCGATAAGTGTGCCAGTGGAAAAAATTCTTTAGCAGCGAGGTAAAAGATGAAAGGCTATTTAAAAAAACAAAACAACAAACACGGAATCAAAGGTAAAGAAAGTTACCGGATAGGTGTCTATTTAGGCAAAGATGATGATGGTAAAAAATGTTACCAGTGGGAAACAATAAAAGGTGGCAAGAAAAAAGCCCAGGAAAGGTTACAGGAAATCCTGCATCAAAAGAATACCGGTATGTTGGCGATTCCTAAAGGTACTCTTGGTGAATTTATTGAGCGCTGGCTTAAGGAATACGCTAAAACTAATCTTTCCCCCCGGACAGCCGAAGGATACGAAAGTATTTACCATTCACGTTTAAAATCAGAGCTTGGACTTGTGATGTTAAAGGACCTTAAACCAGCGCATATCCAGAAATACTACGCAGATTTGCAGGCATCAGGTAAAACAAGTAGTACGGCAAGGCATCACGCTATGATGCTTCACAGGGTATTAGAACACGCGGTAAAATGGCAACTTTTGCCGCGTAATCCTGCTGATGCTGTTACCCCGCCAAAGAATCGCCATATTGAGATGAAAACACTCGATGAATCACAAGCGGAGTTGATATTGAACGAAGCTATGAACACGCCTTATTACACCTTATTTGCTCTAGCGCTGCACACCGGCGCGCGCCGATCCGAACTTTTAAGTTTACGATGGCAAGACATAAGCTTTCCAGGTGCAGAATTAAGTATATCTCGATCTATGCATCGTTTACTGAATGGTGAATTCATATATCGAAATACCAAAACAGTAAAATCAAACCGAAGTGTGGCGCTTTCCCCGATGACTTGCCAAATGCTGAGGCACCACCTCGATAATGAGATGGCACAATGTTCTCAGTTAAAGATACCTTTTACCAACGAAAGACTGGTATTTTGTCGGTGGAACGGCGAACCACTAATTCCGCATACTGTCAGCCAGGCGTGGCGCCGGCTTGCAAGGCGGCTCGGTATAAAAGATATTCATTTTCACTCATTAAGACACACGATGGCAACGCTGATGCTAGAACGTGGCATACACCCCAAAATTGTGCAAGAAAGATTAGGCCATTCAAGCATTGCAATAACGATGGATACTTACAGCCACGTGATGCCCGGTATGCAAAAAAAAGCTGCCGAGACTTTGGATACGATCCTGAGAATAAAAGATTGCAAAAAGATTGCAGTTTCTGAAATATCTAACATAACGTAGTTGACAATAAACATAATTTAGCCTCAAAAAGTGGTACGCCTGGTGGGATTCGAACCCACGACCAACGGTTTCGAAGACCGATGCTCTAATCCACTGAGCTACAGGCGCGAGATGAGCGATCAGCAGTCAGCTGTCAGCGATCAGCTAGTTGATCATTATTATAACGGGGAAAATGGGTGGGGACAAGGTGGTATTTGGGATTTAGGGTTTCGAATTTCGGATTTTTCGTAATTTGGGGTGAGTGGAGGGGATTGAACCCTCGATCTTCAGGGCCACAACCTGACGCCTTAACCACTGGGCTACACTCACCGCACTAGAGATATCAGCTGTCAGCACGCCGCGTTCAGCTTTATAATTATACTGAATTCGGTAGCCTCTTTCAATATGAGGGGATTAAGGGTTCTGTGCGCTTGGTAAAAGGAATGGAAGCTGGATCCCGTGTCGGGGCACGGGATGGCGTAGAGGTGGTTGTCAAATTCTTCCGAATCCCATATAGGAGAACGGGAGGGGAATAAACGATAGCGCCTCCCTCTTCCAGTAAGTCCCTGAGATTTAGCGCAAACTTATTTACAATTCCCTCCGTATCTCCCTTTACAAACGGGAGAGGAATAAGCGCGGGATGGGAATAAACGATAACTTCTCCTTCCTTCGCAAGGAGGGATACAGGAAGATTCTATTAATTCCCTTTATCATGGCACGGGAAAGAAGCGGTATATATCTTGACTTGTTTCTGACTCTCGATATTACGCGTATCGTATTTGATTTTGGTTTCTCGCCCTGATAAGATGTTCGGTAAATAAACATCACGACTAACGCGGATGCTTACTCAAGAAAGGAATGACATGGATCAAGTTCTCTCGGGCGTTAAAGTCCTGGATTTAACCCATTATATTGCCGGACCTTACTGTACTAAAATGCTGGCCGATTACGGTGCCGAGGTGATCAAGGTTGAAAAACCAGGCCAAGGCGATGGAGGACGGCGGTTGATGCCGTTCTACAAAGACGACCCGCGACCGGAAAACAGCGGCTTCTTCATGTACCTCAACACCAATAAAAAGGGGATCACGGTTAATCTCAAATCGGAGGCTGGTAAAGCTATTTTCAAACAGCTGGTGAAAGAAACGGATATCCTGGTCGAAAATTTCAGTCCCCGCGTGATGCCTTCATTAGGATTGGATTATATTACCCTCGAGCAGATCAACCCGCGCCTGGTGATGGTCTCGATCTCAAACTTCGGGCAAACCGGACCTTATCGGGATTACAAAGCGACGGAAATCATCGAGGATGCCATGGGCGGGTGGTCGATGATTATCGGCTACCCGGACCGTGAACCGATGAAGCCTGGCGGGAGCCAATCCCAGTTTGTCACCGGGCTCTTCGGGGCGATTGCCTCTGTCTCCGCTTACTATGGGCAATTGATGTCCGGCCTGGGGCAGCAGATCGACCTTTCGATACAGGATGCTGTGCTCTATATCCAAATGTACCCCACTTCCATTATGGAATACGATAAAGTTATCCGCCGGCGTTACGGAAACCGTGTGGGCCCGTTCCCGAGCGGTATCCTTCCTTGTAAAGATGGCTACATCGGCGCGATCACGGTGACAGCGCAAAAATGGCCGATCCTGTGCGAATGGATGGGCATGCCGGAACTGATCGACGACCTGCGGTTTGCCACATCCGGCGCGCGTGCCCTGAATATCGATCAACTGGATGCGATCATGATTTCCTGGTTGATAGACCACACTCAGGAAGAATTATTCCGTGAGGGTCAGAGACGCGGTTTACCGTTTGCGATACCCTCTAGCGCCAAGATGTTACTGGAGTCCAAACATCTTAATGCCCGCGGTTATTTTGTCGAAGTCGATCACCCCTCGACCGGCAAGATCAAATATCCCGGAGCGCAAATACAGATGGGTGAACTGCCTTATAAATTGAACCGGGCGCCTTTACTCGGAGAACACAATGAAGAAATTCTCTGCGGCAGATTGGGTTACGCTAAAGAAGACCATTCACGCCTCCGCGAAATGGGGGTGATTTAATATGGGACATCAGAAGAAACCGCAGTTACCTTTAGCCGGTATCCGAGTTTTGGATCTTTCGATGTGGTTTGCCGGCCCGATGTGCACCCGTTTGCTAGGGGATATGGGCGCCGAGGTAATAAAAATCGAGGCTCCCGGTCATATCGACCCGTGGCGCGGCCCGGTTAATCCGCAATTAGTGAAGATGCAGGCTCCTGCCAGAAATGTTCCGGACCGTCCTTATGATGCTAATCCCGGGTTCAACCTGGAAAATCGCAATAAATATGGCATCACGCTGGATTTAAGACAGCCCAAAGCCAAAGAAATCATGAAAAACCTGGTAAAAATAAGCGATGTGCTGGTCGAAAACTACAGCCCGCGCGTCATGCCGAAACTGGGGTTGAGTTACGAGACGCTAAAAGAAATCAACCCGAAGCTCGTCATGATGTCTTTACCGGCGCTGGGCAGCACCGGTCCGGATAAGGATTATCTGGCTTTCGGACAGACGATCGACTGCATGAGCGGTATGGCTTACCTGACCGGGTACATGGGCGAAGAACCGTTACTGCAGAGCGGCTTATCTTACGGCGACCCGCTTTCCGGCATGAATGCCGCCTTTGGAGTCGTGGCTGCCATTCTGAGACGTTTAAAATCGAAAGAGGGCATCCACATCGAGTTATCCCAGGTCGAAGGCTTGATTGCCTTCAACGCCGATTCGATATTGGACTACACGATGAACGGCAGGATACGGGAACGCATGGGTAACCGCGACCGTTCCATGTCGCCTCAGGGTACCTACCGCTGTCAGGGATTGGATAACTGGGTATCCATTGCAGTCCCTTCAGATGCCGTCTGGCAGAAATTCCGTGAAGCGATTGGGCACCCGGATTGGACAAATGAACCACGTTTTGTCGATGCCATCGGCCGGTACGCCAATCAGGACGAAATTGATAAGCTGATAGAAGCGTGGACTCTCCAATATAATCATTATCAAGTGATGAATATATTACAGGCAGCGGGAGTGCCTGCAGGTCCGGTACTGGATGCAGAAGAATTATTGGCAGAGCCCCATTTGAATGCTCGCGGTTACTATGAAAAAATGCCGCACAAGGTAGCTGGCACATACCGAGAAATTGCCCCATTCGCGCTCTTTTCCAAAACCCCACTACACATCAGGATGCCGGCACCGGGTTTTGGGGAACACAATCACTATATTTTCGGTGAACTGCTCGGTATGACGGATGAAGAAATGGAAATGTTGAAGAAAGAAAACATTATTAGCGACACACCGCTGGAAAAACAACAGGGAAGCATGTAAAAATATTGTATTTAAATATTCACCCTCACCATAAGACTCTCTACATACGCTTCGCTCAGTACCTTGCCCTCAAGGGAGAGGGGGAATATAGTATTTTACATAATGAAAGCAAAAAGGAAAATGGATTACGATGAAAATGGCACTCGAAGGAATTAAAGTTATCGACATTTCACAGGTGATTGCGGTACCGGTCGCAGCGCGTCATTTGGCAGATTTCGGCGCGGATGTAATACACGTCGAAAACCCGCAGGCCGGGGATTCGTGGAGAGGTTATCTCACCGGGGTAGGGGGTGGTAGTGGTGTGGCCTCGGACCTGGATTACAATTGGGAAAACTGGAATCGCAATAAAAAGAGCCTGGCCGTTGACTTAAGAACCGCGAAAGGACAAGAGATCGTGCATCGGTTGATAAAAGAAGCGGATATTGTGGTCACCAATCTCCGTTTCTGGGAAAAAGAAAAATACCATGTCGATTATGCAACCTTAAAGAAAATCAACCCCAGGATCATATATGGTACGGTCACTGGTTTTGGTGTCAAAGGGCCAGATAATAACCTGCCGGCTTATGATCAAACCGCGCACTGGTATCGCTCCGGTGTTACCCATATGCTGACTCCTCCCGGGATTCCCGCCGTCGGTTTCCGGGCCGGGTTCGGCGATTCCGTAGCCGGAATGTCATTATTTGCCGGGGTGATGACGGCTCTTTATTACCGGGAACGTACGGGAGTCGGGCAGGAAGTGGAGTTATCGTTGTTTCATACTGGCATTTACCAGATTTCTTACGATGTCGCCGGGGCGCTGGTGACCGGACGCGATTTTAAAGACCCTCCGCCGGTAATACCACCCGGATTTGACCCTGTAAGGCATGCCAAATTCATGGAATTGGTGGCTAAAGTAGAAGATGCCTCTTCGGAAATCATGGAATTTAACAGAGAGGGAATTCCTAATCCTCTAGCGAGCGGTTACCTCACCAGTGATAAACGCGTTGTTTATCTGAATATGCTGCAACCGGAAAGATATTGGGGTAAAACTTGCAAATACATCTTGAATAAACCGGAACTGGAAAAAGACGAGAAGTTCGATACCCATGAACACCGCCTCTTCAACCATGCAGAACTATACCATTTAATGAAAGGGGCGTTGGAAAGCCGAACTCTAGAAGAATGGAAACCGATTCTTTCCGAAGCCCAGGTTCCCTATGCCGCGCAGCAGAAACTCAGTGAAGTGGTCCAGGACCCGCAGGCGCGCGCTAATAACTATTTTGTGCCAATGGAGCACCCCAGCAAAGGTAAGTTTGAAGTTGTAGCAAATCCGATCAATCTAAGCGAAACCCCGGCAACCTACCGTGTTACTGCACCTGAATTCAGCCAGCACACCGAGGAAATTTTACTCGAAGCGGGATACAGCTGGGAAGATATTGCTGATATGAAAGAAAAGAAAATTATTCCGTAAATGCGGGTGTTTCCTTGTTAAGTGACGATGAGAAATTCAAGATGGAGGGCGCGAGTCCTCCATCTTCCTAAAAACGGGTTCCCGCAACAGCTGGGCTACCGCTTTAAAAGGAGTTATCTATGTCCGAAGCATTAAAGGGTATAAAAGTTATCGATGTATCCCAGGTGGCGGCTGTGCCAATCTGTGCCCGCCATCTTGGGGATTTTGGTGCATCTGTCATACATATAGAAAACCCCAAGACAGGCGATTCCTGGCGTACGTTACAGGCGGGACAGGGGGGGAATGCCGGTTTGCCTTCTGAATTCAATTACAACTGGGAAAATTACAACCGTAATAAAAAAAGTCTGGCCTTGAATTTTGCCTCTCCTGAAGGTAAAGAGATCTTCTACAAGCTCATAAAAGAAGCGGATGTTTTCGTCACCAACCTGCGTTTATATGAGATCGAAAAATTCAAAGTAGATTATCAGACCCTGCGCAAAATTAATCCGCGCCTTATCTACGGAGCGCTCACAGCATACGGTAAAAAAGGTCCGGATAAAGACATGCCGGCTTATGACACGACATCTTACTGGGCGCGGTCGGGGTTACCTTACGTGTTAACGAATCCCGGTTCGGCAGGTCCGGTTTTTCGTACTGCTATCGGGGACAACGTTACCGGGCTGGCGCTGGCTTATGGGGTAATGACGGCGCTTTATCACCGCGAGCGGACCGGTGAGGGGCAGGAAATCGACGTGGCTCTTTTACATGCCGGTTACTATCAGATAACTTTCGATATCGCCTGTACATTAGCCACCGGTAAAGACATGGTTCAAGAAGGAGCTGCATTTCAATGGCTCGACCCCGAAAAGAAAAAAATACGCGATGGATTGATGGAAAAACTACAGACGACACAAAAGGAATTAACCGAGTTTTACCGCGAAAACTCTCCCAACCCATTGGGGATTCCTTATGAAACCAAAGATGGACGGACCATGACCTTTGCGGCATTACATCCCGACCGATATTGGCACGACCTTTGTAAAGCTGTCGGTCGACTAGATTTGGAGAAAGATCCCAAGTATGCTACAATCGAAGCCCGTGCAGATAACCGTTACGAACTCTATCACATTTTGAAGGATATTTTTCTTCAGAAAACCCTGGCCGAATGGAAACCGATTTTGTACTTCATTCCTTCCGCGACCATCCAAACGCTTTTAGAAGCCGTTAACGACCCACAGGCGCGCGTGAATAAGATGTTTATTAAAACCCCGCATCCGGTTCACGGTGAAGTGGAAGTGATTGCCAATCCGGTGAACATGAGCGCCACGCCAGCTACCTATCGGCTCCCTGCGCCGGAGTTCAGCCAGCATACTGAAGAAATATTACTGGAAATCGGGTACAGTTGGGAAGATATAGCAGCTTTCAAAGAGAAGGGCGTGATTGCCTGATATGACTGCAGCAGTGACTTATACCGATTATGGCAAAAGCAATTGCGGTGGATGTGCCTGTCGAGGCGTTGAACGCACAGGAAATAACCCAGTAACAACCCGAAAGACCGGACAAATATTCCTGTCTTCTTCGGTTCAGCTGATTAGCGCATTCAATAAATGATTGATGTAAATAGTATTTGGGCGCTCACGGCTTATTGTTTAGTCAACTCTGAGACGATATCCTACACCGGGTTCGGTAATAATATATACCGGGCGAGTAGGGTCTGGTTCTATTTTGCGACGCAAGTTGCTGATATTAACGTGCAGTAAGTGGAATTCACCGATGTATTCAGGACCCCAGACTGCGTTTAAAAGGTGCTTATGGGTCATCACTTTACCAGCATCAACTGCTAAAACTTTCAATAATCCATATTCGTTTGGTGTTAACTGGAGTTCGTGCCCTGATATCTTTATCACTCTTCGTTCCAGGTCAACCTCAAGGTCGCCGGTTTTAAAAGATGGTTCACCAGTCGTATTAATAGACCGCCGTAAAGCCGCTCGCAAACGCGCTAATAATTCTCCGATTCCAAACGGTTTAGTCAAGTAGTCATCTGCACCGGCGTCAAGCGCTGCTATCTTGTCACTTTCCGAACCGCGTACGGAAAGAATTATGATGGGTGTTTGAGCCCAAGCACGAATTGCCCGTGTGACTTCGACTCCGTCCATATCAGGTAAGCCCAGGTCAAGTATTATCACATCCGGTTTTTGGACAACAGCTGAGGCAATACCCTCCTTTCCGGACGCTGCCAATATAATATTGTACGATTGCGCACTCAAAGCTAGTGCTAAGAATCGTCGTATTGATTCCTCGTCATCGATAACCAGAATATGTTCACCGCTCATGTTAAATCTCTATTTCGCCATTTCAACTGGAAGTTTAATTCGTATGATCGTACCGCCCCCTGGACGGTTTATGGCGCTAACCTTGCCGCCATGGGCTTCAATTATACCTTTTACGATTGATAATCCCAAACCCGTTCCTGTCACACCATCTTGATGCTGTAACCTGTAAAATTTGTCAAAGACACGCTCCACATCGTGCGCTGGGATACCAACTCCGTAATCGGCTATATCAATTTCTATTTGATCGTTAGAGAATCTCGCTGATATTTCCACCAGGGAACTGGCCGGTGAATATTTAAAGGAGTTATCCAATATATTAATTAGAGCCTGAACTATCAGCCCTGAATCGACGACTACATCGGGTAAATCGGATGGAATACTTATGGTAACCGGATGGGGAATATGCTCCTTCCCGAAGTGCTCCAGAGCAGCTCCAACCAGATCCTGCATCTCCGCAGGGTGCAGCGATAACTTGAGAGCCCCTGCTTCGATGCGTGACATATCTAACAGGTTAGAAAGTAAATGGTTGAGGCGTTCGCCTTCACGGAGTGCGACATCAATAAGATTGTGCCGGGTATTCGCGTCCAACCCCATCCCTTCTTCATTCAGGCTGCTTAAAGCGCCGATGATGGCTACCAAAGGTGTATGCAAGTCGTGCGAAATTGAATTTAACAAAGCCGTCTGCAACTTTTCCTGGGTCTCAAGAATTTGTGCCTTATGTGCTTGCTCGGCCAGCAATATCCTTTCTATAGCGACAGCGGCAAGATCAGCATAAGCTCCAAGCAAGTGTTCTTGCGCAATCGTTAAAGTCGTCTGGATTTCATCTGCCCATAGAACTAACACGCCTACGGTTGCTCCGGCAGTTGTTAACGGTACAAAGCGTGCTTTAGATTCGGGTAAAGTGTCCGTTCCGAACCCAACTATTTTTTGATGTTCAAAAGACCATGTTGCGGCTGCCAGATCATTAGCATTTACAATCTTATCTTCGCCGTGAAGGTGAGGTCGCAGGATGCCGTTATTTTGCTCGTCAGGCAAAAAGATCGTGGTATCGTATCCAAATGTGTCCCGGGAACTCTGCATGATGTTATGAATATAAGATTCGAGGTCATTCGATATAGCGAGTTCTCTGCCCAAAGAATACAGGGTGGCTACTTCTTGTTCGCGTCTTTTCGCCAGGAAGGCTTGTTGACGAAGGCGGGACGCAAAATAGCTAATTATTATAGCTACAACCAACAGGGCCAACAGCGTTAGAACGTACTGCACATCTGCTACAGCGAATGTAAGTTCCGGTGGTAGAAAAAGGAAATCGAATACAAGTACACTCATGATTGACACTAATATCGAGGTACTCAGCCCTAAAAATACCGCTGAAATGACTACGCCGATTAGATAAAAGGTCATTACGACAGTGGGGTCGATAATTGACCGAAGCGACCAATTAATAAGAGTGGCAGCGCCCACAATTCCCAATCCCACCAAGTAGTTCCAGAAATGGAATTGGGTTGGACGAGATACCTGTTTTAACTTCTGTTCCGTTTCAATCCCAGCTACAATTTGAATATCATAACTATCACTCAATTGAAGTAATCTGTCAGCCATTGAAGGATAAAACAGGCGAGTGTACCTTCTTCGTGATTTTGAAACGACGATTTTCGTGAAGTGATTTTTTATCGCATATTCGGATAAGGTCTCTGCCACTGAATTACCCTGCATGGTGATTACTTTCGCGCCCATGCGCTCTGCCAACCTCAGGTTATTTGAGAGGCGGTCCTGTTCATGGGGCGAGCGGCGCACGCTATCAGGTGTTTCCACGTGGACAACTGACCATTCGCTACCGAGCTGGGCCGCTAATCTTCGCCCCGACCGTATCATACTGGAACCCTCGAGTCCATAGCCCATGCCCACAAGCACCCGTTCCGTAGTAGGCCAGGGACCACGTATGGCATGTTGTCCCATATATGCCCGAACTTGCTCGTCAACACGTTCGGCTGCAGCCCTCATTGAAAGTTCGCGAAGAGCTGTCAAATTTCCTTTACGGAAGAACTCATCGATAGCCTTTCCGATCTGTTCAGGGACGTAGACTTTACCTTCGTTAAGACGTTTAATCAATTCATCCGGCGGTAGGTCAACCAACTCGATTTCCGATGCGCGGTCAATCACGCTATCTGGAACTGTTTCGTGCATCCAAACCCCTGTTATTTGGGCAACCACACTTTGCAAACTCTCTACGTGTTGGATGTTAAGCGTGGTATACACATTAATCCCCGCTTGGATCAGTTCCTCGACATCCTGGTACCGTTTTGGATGTCGAGAATCAGGCGCATTTGTGTGAGCCATTTCGTCAACTAATGCTAATCCCGGTTTTCGAGCCAGAACGGAGTCAATATCCATTTCAGTAAGTGTGACACCACGGTAAGAAATTTCTTTGCGTGGGATAATTTCCAACCCTTCGAGTAAAGCCTCAGTTTCCGCTCGTCCGTGGGTTTCCGCGAGTGCTACCACAACGTCAATCTCATTCTTCTGAGTTCGCGCGGATTCCAGCATTGCATAAGTTTTACCGACACCCGCGGCATAGCCTAGAAAAATTTTTAGCTTCCCTTGCTTTTTCGATGCTTCCTCAGCTTTTAAGTGGGTAAGCAATGTGTCTGGGTTCGGACGGGTATTTTTTTCTGTCATAACATTTCAATCCTGGATAGGTTCTTGAATACCCTAACTTCATATTTCGATATGCTTATCATTTACCGGAGATTATCTAGTGCCAAGTTTAATTCCAGAACGTTGACTCGCGGCTCACCAAAGATACCTAATTGACGCCCTTGGGTATTCTGTTTGACAAGTGCGCGTACGGTATCTTCACTCAAATTCCGTAATCTTGCTACGCGTGAAATCTGGTAGTCCGCCGCGGCAATACTTATGTGCGGATCCAACCCGCTTCCTGAAGAGGTTACAAGGTCAACCGGGATGGGCTGATTGTTGTTTGGATCAGCGGCTTTCAAAGCATCTATACGGGTTTGGACTTCATCTTTCAAAGCCGGGTTTTCGGGACCATAATTTGAGCCTGACGACGAGGCCGCATTATACGGAACGGGAGATGTTGCAGATAATCTTCCCCAGAAGTATTTAGGATCGCTAAATGGCTGACCGATTAACTCAGAACCCACGACTTTCCCATTCGATATAATTAGGCTGCCATTGGCTTGATGGTGAAAGAAGGTCTGGGCTATACCGGTCACAACCAGTGGGTAGATTATACCGGTAATGATGGTGAATACAATGAGAAATATTATCGCAATCCTAAGTTGACGCCACATTGGTTTACCTCTTCGATTCTGTTTAAGTCAAATGTAAAACCGTTAAAATAATATCGATCACCTTTATTCCCACAAACGGTGCAATTAATCCTCCAA
>Ga0209777_10003412_pt1 | contig 19749 bp, 22 predicted proteins | sample FrelakmetHBP12HB_FD_187147 | JGI IMG/M metagenome (GOLD analysis project Ga0209777, IMG submission 187147) | Freshwater lake sediment microbial communities from the University of Notre Dame, USA, for methane emissions studies -HBP12 HB (SPAdes)... | ecosystem: Environmental > Aquatic >...
ATTGCTTAGCAGCATTAGGTAATTTATGAAGCATCCCTTTGGGAGGCGGTCCTAGTTTATCTACTAACGGTTTTGTCCATCCGTGTAAGGCGTGATCGGCTTCTTCTTTGGTAATTGTTGGGATGCCCATCATATTTTGTAAAGGACGCCATTGTTCTTCCCAAATACCATTCTCACTATAAATGAAGTACAGTTCAATAAAGCCCATCTCATGGCTTGGGATTTTTAATCTACGGGGCATTAAAAAGTGCTAGCATATGACACTGAAATATTGATGTACATTGGGGTTGCATAAGTTTCATTAGTAGTATAGGTTGTAGTGCTCCTATAGGTTCCAATATGAATTGTTCGAGTGCCACTAGTTTCCCAAATTCTCGTCTCCCAAGGGGGTCTATAAGTAACTGTTGGGGACATATCTGTATAAGAATTTTGTCTTACAGGGGATTTATTCTCTAGTCTCTTTGAAAGTTCTTTATTTAGGATTTTTCTTTCTAACTTGTTTCTTTTAGCTTGTGCTTCCCACCAATAAGGTGGTTGGTAAAATTCTTTCATAATTTTGGAGGGCTCCACATGATTGCCTCTTCGTATCCTTAAAGGAGGATCAGGGGATAGGAATTTTGATCTCCTATTAAGACGATTCTTTAGAATTGTACTTTTGTATGCCACGAATTTTTTCCCCTATCTTACTTAATACTCGTTCCAAACAAACTTTAGCCTCCCCTAATGGTAAGGCACCTCGTTCTACAGCATACCGGAGTTGATCTAAAATAGACCCCAACTTCAAATGAGTCTTCATATCAAATTGATCTCGTTCTTTTTGTAAACGACTCTCACAAGTTTCAAATAAGCTTTCTACTTCTTCTTGAAGGGGATCATATTCATCTTCCATTGAAGGAATATGGGATTCAGGAGGGGTAATCCCAAAAGCTTTCTCAATATGGAATAGAAGTTCTGAGAACTTAGTCTCACCATTGAATTTCTTCCATAACCCAATAGCATCCCATTGCTCACGGCAAACAAAGCACCAAACCCCTGAGAGTCCATTTTTGTTTTGAGGGTAGTACCTAGCGCTAGGTTTTTTATCCGCTCCGTGAAAAGGGCAAGAGAACTGCTCTTCTTGATTCCCATGCTTACGTAAGGCGATCCCATGATGGCTAAGAACATCAGCAGCGGAAACTTGATTATGGATATTCTCAACCCGATCTTTCATCCATTGCCAGATGGATAAATTACGTTCTTGCTCAGCATAAGCCTCTTGCTGATAACTTTTACTCACAAAGCAATGTCCATACTATCAAGATAGGCTTCATTCTCTTCAACTGAGAAACCCTTGGGTTCAATTTGTTTAGTAGATATAATCTTCCTACATACGAAATTAACGTGTGCTTCAAAAGGTTCAAAAAGAGCCGCATCTCGATTTTTTAGATTTGTAAACTTTGTCATCCCTAACTTTCGCATTTCATCATTTAAATATGTCGTTGTAATTACATCAGCGGATTTTTCCGTTTCGTTACTATACGTGAGGGCGGAAGCGGAAGTGTAAACTCCATTGCTATCATTAGCTTTGTCTTTTCCTTGTCTATTGATCTGAAAAAGCATCAAAACTGGGACCCCTCTGTTGTGATCAAAAGTTAGAGCAAAACGTTTAACCTCTTTAACAATAGAATTCAATTCAACAGTATAATCTTTATTACGACGATTCCTACGTGGTTCCAACAATTGCCCATGATCTACTATAACTAAACCAACTTCAAACTCACGATGTAATAGTTCAACTTGAGTTCTTACATCATCCATTGTCCAATCACGATCAGGTGTGATGAGTTCAAAATGGGCATATTTTGGATTACCTTCAAAATCAGGAATTACTTGATTAAAATAGAAATCTTTTTCTTCTTTTGTAAGATGCCCATATTGAATATGCAAGTAATCTAATGGCTTATACCCTTGTTGAGAAAAATCTGCATTTGCGGTATGAATGGCATATATACTTCTACGAATTTGTTCTCGTTTCATCTCAAATGACACATAAACCACATTGGTTTTATAACGAGTCATAGCGTTATAAGCCCAATTATTTGCTAATGTCGTTTTGAGTTCGGATACATAAGCAGCATGAATCCACATCTCTCCTTTCTTCACTCCTTTACAAGCAAGGTCTATTTCATTAATCCCTGTTAAAACTCCAGTAATTTTACCTGGATTGCTCTCCGCTAACTCATACTCCTCCTTCATCTTAGCTCCGTCTTTACGGATATCCCCATGAACTTGAACAAAAGTGTCAATTGTTCTAATATCTTGTGCCTTCTTAGTAAAATGAAGGATAGCATCTTCTACCCCCTTTTTAGTTTCCTTTGTCTTTGGATCTTCAACTCCTTTTAGAAGAATCTCATGAGTCTCTTTGAGTAATCCTACGGTTCTAATCTTAGCTAGATCTTCTTGTAAGTTTTGTAAAAGATTTACAAAGTTAGTACGAGCATAAGAACGTTCTACTTGGATATCTTTCAAACGCTCTATGGCTTCTAGACTATTTATACCTTGAAAGTAATTCAAAACCGTTTGAACTGACGGCATTTCAACAAACTGCTGAAAATAGCTCAAAACGTATTTATAGATTTGATCGTCAGGAGTTTTCCATTCAAGTTGCCCAACTTCAACAGATCTACGGAGCAACTCAAAGTTTCGAACAAGATTATCTTGCGAAATCTCTTTATCAAACTCAATAACTGATCGTAACAATCTTTTTGGCATAAGATTAATAATCTAAATCGGACATTCCACCACTACCACCTTTACGCCACTTGTTGGGGCGATAGTGTTTTGGACTTTCAGGCATATCATAAGAAGTCCCCCCTTCTAACTCAGAACTTTTAGGGGTTTCTACGTCAGGCCCCATAGCTATCCCAAAATCTTCAACCTCTTCAGCAATAGCCTCAATAGTCTTTCGTTCCGCTTCTACGTCACCCCCAAGATCAATAGTCCTGAATTTGCTTTGAATGTACTCATAAACGTTATCATTATAAGCGCAATGTCCTGGAAGAAAAGCCTTTGTCCCTTCTACAATCCAAGTAGGTTTACACGCTCCCTCTCTGACTTTGAGAGCTTCATATAAGACTTTTGGGGTAGCAGCATTTTTAATTATGAACCCTAGTCTTATAATGGATAGATCAGGAAACGATAATAAATCCAGGAGACTATTGTTTGTTTCAATATCATTTCTAACCTTTGTTGATCTATTCATATAGGCTTCCATACCCAACCAAACGCGGACTAGTCTATTATCGTCCACAATCTTATAGGTAAAGCCTAAAGAACGTCGGAACTTATCAACTAAAATCCAGCGTAAATGCCTGCAAGTTACTTCCCACGTTCCTTTAATGAACAGATTTTCTCTTGTTATATCCCCTTCAATTTCTCCAGTATCTTTATTTTCAGTAGGATGATAAAAATCGCTTACGATTTTTTTAGCACTATAAATTTCAGTCCCAAGATAATTCCTCAGAAGTATCTTTTCTAAACAAGAACATTTCCTGGCAAAAACTTCTTCTTCACCATATTCATAAATCCAATAGGTGTCATTACAAATGGGGCACTTGGGTTTATTGGACACAATGAATACTTACACCAAAATATTTATTGCTATATCAAAAGCAGTGACATGCTCATGTAAGGCACACCCATCAACCTTACATTTACAACACAAGTTAGAACTTTGATTTTCAGCACATATTTTTAATTCTTTTCCTGCTTCAATTACGTGCCGTAATTTTTCACGAAGATTATCTCGTTCTTCTTTCACAGTAATAAATGCATTGTAGATATCCTCGTTTGTTGCACATTTTTGATACTTTCTGAGTTCTGCCTGCTTAGCTTCAAGCACGGCTTTTACGTCATCCAGTTTTACATAAGGACCGTTAGCATCTTCAAACATTTTGCCACCAAGGGGAGTAGTACCGCAAACCCAAGTTCTTAGTTTTTCTTTTTCGTTCATGGTTTATTCCTCAAGTCCTTCCCGTAGTATGCATGTTAGGCATGTTTTTTGTTTTCGATACACACCGCAGATATGAGTACAATAGAAATGTATTTTATTATGCATTGCTTCGAGATCGGAACGGAGCTTTTCAATCTCTTCTTGATTAATTCGTAGTATCTCAGTGTGAATTTGGCATTCATTTTCTAGTTGAATTTCTACTGCTTTAAGATCGGATTTGAGCTTCTTATCTTTAGACTTTGACATTAATCTTTTGTTACACCAGAGGAACGCCCTTCCCTTAAGCTTCTCATCAATTCCCGAGTAAAGCTTCCCTCTGACTCAAAATTAAGCGCTCCCACAGCGGATTCTCCTAATACTTTATCAATCAAATTCTTCTTACGTTGTAAAATTTCCAAAGTGTAACGATCAATGGTTTTTCGTTCTTTAGCCCTAGTACCAGGACGCTCAGCAACAAGATGTACCGCTACAACGTGCTGATGGGGAGATCCTATCCTTATTGGCCTTCCAAGTAACTGAACATAATTACCCCATGACCAAGGAGCATCAAAAAATATCATAGCGCTAGCGGCTTGGAGGTTAATAGCCTCAGAACCAGCATCAGAAATAAAAATGATCTTGACTTTGGATTTTAAATCTTGAAAAGCCCCCATAGCTCTTTGCCTAGCTGGATTGCTTTTAGTATCTACAATCTTCCCCGTAATAGCTACATTTTCAATCCCCGCTTTTGTACACATAGCCTGTAAACGTGGGATGAGAGAAGCAAAACGTGTGTACACAATAACCTTCTCATCTTCAAACTCATCCGTCAATAAATCCAAGAGAGCTTGTTCCTTAGAACTTACCGCTTCAACCTCAGTTCGTTCTTCTTGGATCAAGTCCAAATCGATTATATCCCCCTCCTTATACCGTAAGAGGGATAAAGAATTCACGGCTAATTGACAATAAATGAGAGACACAAAACGCTTGTGCTCTTCATAATCTTTGACTTCACCATCCCCAAGAGACAAAATCCCACTAAGAGCTTCCTCATATTTAGCATTCTCAGCGGTGGATAATTGAACTAAGACTTCTTTTGTTATCAACTTTGGTAGCTCATCAGAAATAAGATGCTTTGGACGACCTAAAAAGAAAGGATCAATACGTTCACGAAAAAGCTGAAGGTTCTTGTATCCTACAATGATTGGGATTTTACGCCCCCCTCTGACAGGTTGTAGCCTAGTGACACAATAGGTGTTCATAAAATCAGTCTTGGTACTGAACACATCAGGATAAATACACTTGTAAATAGAAAAGCCTTCAATCAGGTTGTTCTTTAATAAAGTGGCAGTTAGGCCATAACAGCGATTAGCACGATCAGACAGTTCACGGCATACTTGCCAAGTTTTAGTCCTGTCGGACTTGAATGCACTTGCTTCGTCAAAGATCACTGATAGGTTTGGAATCCCTTTAGTAATCTTGTTTAATAAGCCTGGACTTAGAGGAGCCTTCATATCAGGTTGCCCATCTGGTTTCAAAGGACGAGTAGCATTTTCGTTCCAATCCCTAATAAGAAGGGCATAGTTCATAATTAGTACAGATTTTTGATCTCCAGAGTAGGCTGCAAACGCTTCATAAACCTTCTTACGTTCAGGTAATTTTCCCTCAACCAAAAAGATCTTGATTCCAATAGCAAACCTCTCAATCTCAGCCGCCCATTGACGTAAAGCGGATTTAGGAACAAGAATCATTACCTTGTTATTAGGTTCTTTTTCCCATGTATAACAAAGGGAAGCTATCCCGCAAACCGTTTTCCCAGAACCAGCGGAATCACCAAGAACCATTCGCTTCATTGAAAGCAAATGGAAAATAGCTTGTACTTGATAATATCTTAAACGGAAAGGCTGTAACTCCCCATCTAAGCCAACAATTTCTGACCTAAGCATAGGAGTTGGTTTGAGAGAAACAGTCTTGCTCTCACGAACTTTTTTTAGAAGTTCATAGACCTTTTTATGCTTTTCGAGCAGATCTTCTTTTGGGGAAGGCATAAGAGATGGTTAATTACACCAACATTTACCTACTGAATCTAAGTGAATAATCTCTTTCTGTCCAAGGCGTCCTTATTGCTATCCTGAAAGCTTCTTGCAAGTAAGGTTTTTTGTCACGGCATTGTTCTCCATTACAATAACGTGATACTTCAATCTCAAATTGCTTACGGTAAAAAGCCGCCGCTGCTGCTTTTAGACTTCTATTAGATTCCGTATCAGCAGCAATGTACCCAATAATGTACCAGTAGGCTTCATATAAATCCTTGTAATCAATATCTTGCTTTACTTCTAAGACCTTTACTTGTTGTTCAAGACTAGAAATACGATCAACTAAATCCGAGTGACTTGTAGGTGATTTAGAGGTGGGGTAGCCATGATCATGCATGTTGACGGCTTGTTGGGCTACTTTACTAATATCCCCATGTATATAAGCTACAACTCCCCCTAGTGTAGACAAAACGCTAATAATAGCCGCCCAAATTGCAGCTAGCTGTGCCCAGTTAAGCTCTGTCTTTTGAGGCATTTCACTAAAGCCTGTTTAGAAGTGAATATGCCAGTAGTCTTTAAAATACTTTATAATAACACAATAAAATGCCTATTATTATTACTACTGAAAATAAGATAGGCACAACAACGTAAACCCAAATAGCTGGCACGGTTACTGAGCTTGGAATCAAAGGAGGGGGTGGGGCTGAAGAAACGGTAGCTGGTTTTTCAGAAGTATGAGCAATACATGTATTCAAATCTCTTCGTAAATGCCATAAATTAGTTTCTAGATTTGTTAAACGAGTCTCGTCTTCGCTCAATTGTTGCATCATTCTATCTTGAGTGGATTCCATTCTATTGTAAGCTTCGACATTCTTATCCTGTAAAGCTATAATTGTGTCTTTAGCTCTCTCAAATTCTTTCAGAATTAAACGAAACTCTTCGCGTGTTAGCATTTCTTTGTGCCGTGACATCATTGATATATAATAACTGCCAATGAACTTTTGTCAGAGTTAATTTGGCGTTTTCAGAGACTTTCAAAAAATGTTTCGTTGCCTTTTTTAGGTGATTTAATCTTCGTCTGGTTTTGATCTTTCGAAACCAATAAGAGAAAAGTTGTACCACAACTTGTGTAAATCTCAGCATTTATCCATCAAGGTATATTCAAAAGTTGATTATTGATCTGGAGCCATTTATAGAAATAAGCCTGTTAATTAAGTTTTTGTCATCTGAGCTTCAAAATCTTGCTGGATTTTAGGATCCCATGTTCTATGGGCGCTTGTAATTCCAAAATGACCTAAAGCAAACAATTCAGCAAAAGCCTCCCCTTCTTTAAGACTATAAGGGGTGGTTGCTGGAAACTTTTCTTCATCAATACTAAAATGACGAGCATAGCGATGTCCAAGCTCATGGATAAGAATATAGTCTAAAGCGCCATAAGTCCCACCCGTACGTCTAAGCACTTTAGGGATACTACGCACAAGAAGCCAATCACGATCTCTCTTATAAACTCCCCCTGACGTGCCATGAAATTCTTGAGGGCGAGCAAATTTAACGGTTAGTCCTTTTACAAGGGCTTTTCTACGCCAACCTTTTAAATCATTCCAAACCTTTTCCAAGGATGCAGCATACTCTTCTAGTTTAGATTTTGAAAAACCGATATCATTAATATAAATATTAGCCCCAACTTTCAATTCAACAGGTATCTCGGAACCCTCTTCTTTACCCTCATTGGAAAAATATTTTACAAGATCTGAGACATGAGGCGCTACGAATTCCCATCTAGTTTTTAGTTCTTTCGTTCTTGCATTCACGTACTCAGGATCTTTGTCTTTAAACATCCAAGAATTTTCTAAAAACTTATACAGAAAAGCGGCATCTCGTTTTAGATTCTTTAAACCCCGTGGGGTTATAGAACCAAATACAACGGGGAAAGAAGCTCGAAACCACTTAGCAAAATCTTCAGTTTTTTCACTACTAAGATTAGTCAGTAGGTCGTTTATACGTCTTCTTAATTCATCTTCTAAAGTTACAGTGCTTCTGACCATCCTTCTATCATAACTATAAAGCATTTTATAAATTAGGTGGCATCCAAGAGTTTTATTCTTTCATCTGATCAGCAGCAGCCAAGAGTATATCCGTTGCTTCTTTAGGCAAATCAGTTATATTTCTTGCTAACCATCCAAGAATCTTTTTGCCTAATTTTATTTTGGTAAGTTGCTTGTGGGAACTATCATAATGATAACGGCCAAAAATCAAATCCATCAAATCCTTGGAGCCTACTCTGACCGCCGTGAACTTTTTGACATCCTTTTCAGATAAGTCATAAGAACGTCCATTTATGTTCAAAACGATATTGAGGTAATCCCCGTGGTACTTACCATCCCAAAAGTTACCCCTATGATGGGTTTCTTCATAAAAACCGGGTTTCTCTTGATATGACTTGTTGACCTTTATCTCTACAACGTGCTTACGTCCAGCCACAGAGGGAGCGTCTCCAGCAACCTGACCGCTACTTACGAGCCAATGTTTAATGGAAGTTTCTGACCCCGTGGGTTGCTTAGGCCCAAACTTCCAGCCTTGAGCATCTAAAACTTTAGAGTTGAATCTCCCATCAAAATCTACGTCTTTAAGTGCTTTTACAACGTTACCATAAAGCCAAGCGGGGTTCTTACCTTCTTCAGCTTTAATCGGGTACTCCTTAGATTTAATAGTCCAAATGCTCTTATCTTCAGTCCCACCTACATAATAATCTTGTCTGGTATAATGATGGACTCCAACAAAAACATGCAGGCTCCCCTCCCACGTTCGCCCATAAGCTACAAAAGCTGATTCACCTCTACTGGATTCATCAGAACTCCATGATTTTTTTCCATGTTGCCAGTCCGTAACGAAAAGCCATTGAACACCGCTGGGGATCCCCGCTTTGGATTCAGCCTCTTGGAAAGTGACTTCTATCCTTTTAGGCTTAGCAGGAGCCGTCCAACGAGGAGTTACAGGCTCAGAAACTTCTTCACGCCTATCATAGGTTGGACGTGCTTTTCCTTCTAGAATATCTTTGGCAACATTCAAAGCTGTCATGGCCTCTAAATTGCCACCCACATCAGGGTGTAACTTTTTGGCTTTTTCAAGATAAGATTCTTTTATTTGAGACGGAGTTGGATTACTGTCAGGTGGAAAGCCAAGAGTAGTCTTAGCTTTTTCCATTGACATCGAGATCAAATAAAAGGCGTAATGATCCATTTGAGGAACTTCCTACAGAGAAAAAATATTAGATCTTTTTTGCTAATAGGCTTTTTTCTATGCAGCACATGGACGCTTTTTCTTTCCACTCCTAGATGCTTATAAATAATATCAAACGCAACTTTGGATTCGTAGTCACAACAGGAAAAAACATCTGCACTAAAGAAATTCTGAAGAGGCCAGCAATGAACACTTATGTGTGAAGTATTGATTATGCAGATCCCAGAAATTCCACCTTCATCATGAAAGATACCCGTCTCTTGTGCTTTCTGTAAAATGGCTGGATCAATAGGAACTTCAACAAACTTCGGTCCCCAAAGGATTTGCATTTCTAGAGCAGAAACTAATTTTTTGAATAAAGCTTGGAGGTGATCTTCTGTAAATACAGAGGGATCTTTTACATAGGCATCAACAGTAACGTGGGTTCCAGCACTCTTAGCATCCCCCATGAGCATCGAAATCAAATAAAAAGCGTACTTCATAATTCTATAGGATAAAAATTAAGGGGGTAGAGTTATCTACCCCCTTAATCATCTCGTGACTTTTCAGTCTTGTTAACAACTGATAATTCGATTGCAACGCGCTTGTGATAATAGACATTTCCACATAGAGGACAGATAAAAAGATTCACTCAACACTCTTCAAGAAGGCCATTTCGTAACCATCCATGATAAGCTGGCTTGTGATCTTTATCATAAAATAAAATACTTGGGCTTGCCGTAACGAGAGGAGGCGTTCCTGTCCGTGTCCATCTTTGTCTATCTGTTGGGCCATCCAGGAGCCACTCCCCTCCTGGAGTTTTCACAACAAGGCAGTTACCATCCGGCCCTTTGTAATCCGGTAAATACCAAGGAGCAAACCACATAGCCCCAACCGGGGCATCCTTCAGAGTTATAAGTTCCCCATTGTCGGAACGCCGATATAAACGATATGTGTTATGTTGCCACAAATCATTAGGTTGAAACAAATAACCACAAGCACAAGTTATTGGCCAACGAGAATCGGAATGATCAAAATCATCGGAACCTCTACCATTAATATCTGAATCCGAAAGAATACAAGTTCCAATTTTAATAGAAGTGTCATGGTAGCCATGTGGCAGAAGGCATGAAGAGTTTACATCACAAACGTACCTACGAAGCTCTTCTTGAGCTTTTTCTGTTGGTTCTAACATGAAGCATTGAATATTTGTTTTCATAGGGGCTTCTTATAAAGCCCCGTTATAGAAACTTATTATATAGTGAATAACAACTTTTTATTATTTGGCGAGACTAAGGCCCAATTCTTCATTTAACACGGAGTTCATAATTTCACAATTCATTCCATTAAAAAACGTTAAAGTCTGATTTGGTGAAGAAGATACTTCTTGCCTTCTTTCCACCCCAAGAGGATGAACAAAAACTTTTTGAGCATTATATCTCTTCATTTGATTGAAAGAAAGGGATTCTCTAATATCATGAGATTTGCCTGCCACATGAGTTTCAGCACATTGAATCCCAGTTTCAGTAAATGACTTGACCAATAGCAACAAATCTTTTCCGTCTTTTGTAATAGAAATAGTATCTCCTTGAAATAGCTCCATGACTACTTCGTATCCAGATGGAATTGGAATTAAACTCTTTTTCTTTAGACTTTCATTCCAATCTGAGTACTCTATTCTTTGCCCTATCCAGCGTTTGTCTTTTTCTAAAATCCGAAGATGATGAGATTCACCTATTGCATAAGCTTTTACATATTGCTTATTTTTTCCATGCTTTACAATACGGACTCTGCTTACTTCATTCTTACGAGTATAGAGTCTAATTCTACGTATGCCTTCTTGTTTTGCTAAAGCCATGAGTATAGTTTTCAAATCAGAATTGGATCTCAAGGCTTCTTTAATCTTAGCTTTGATAGGTCCTCGAATATAGTCTAAATCTCCCTCTTTCAAATCGAGAAATGGCTTACGATAAACAAAGAGATTATCTTCTTCAGAAACAATTCCTAAAGCTGTCTCTTTAAATAACTGACCATTATCCCCATGATCCATTTTATGCGAAACTTGAATTTGATTAAGTCCCTCTTTTACATGTTGTCGAAAATGAGGCCATGGTTCTGGCATTACATCTATGAGATGTGAACTGGACTTTTTTGCTGCTAAACTTACTTTATGCAGCATAGATCTTGTTAGACATCCAATTACTATAGCATCTATAGCATGATGTCTGTGATCTTTACGATTTTTTTCTGTACCTATCTCATTATCTAGAAGAGAATTTAAATTCCACCTATAACGAAACATCACTGTCAATGTGCCTGGAACCGTGTAGACTTGATTGGGATCTGTTATGTGCTGAAGGTACAATCGAGCAACTTTGGCAATATACGCTGTATCTGTGATTTGACGAGCAAGAAAATCTTTTGGTTGTAACTTATACTCTTGATTCTCAGACTGCACTAGTGATACAGCAGTCTCTTTAGGATCAAATCTCCATGCTCTAGATTCCCATTGAGAAGAAATTTCCGCTAATACCTTTACACGTTTACAAATTTCTTTCCAATTATATTTTTGAGAATCCTTAAAAGCATCATAAGGTGTTCTCTTTCTTTTATCTCTATTAGCTTCACGTTTAACTAAGACACAATTTGAGATGCTATCATCCAGTGAATCTGCATATGGAATTAAATGATCGATTTCTATTTCTGGAGAAAAGAGCATTCGTTCATCTATCGCTTCTCCTGTGTAAACACAAATAGGGTTAGGTATTTCTCTCCAAAGACGGTAACGAAAGCGATTAGCTGAATTATCAGCTATACCAAGTCTTCTAAATAGATCTGTAGCATCTTCATTAATTTTTCTGTTATTATTTTGTCTTTTTGAAATTCGTTCCTTCTGTTTTCTGGTATGTTTTAACTCTCGTGTTACTTCAATAATAACGCGAAAAGGAGCCCCATATTCAGCTATGATAGCATTTACCACACGTCGTAATTGATTCAAAGCGATATGTACCGTTGGGTTTGCTATTTGGTCATTAAGCCCCAGGTATCCGCGTAGAGCCGGGAGTTCCGAATAAAATGGGAGTTCAGTTAATCTTTCCGTAGGGGGAGATCCTAACGGTTGATATCCTGCTTGAACACAAGCATCATAATTAGATAGACCCTTTTCTAAATAAGGCAAAATTTTCTGTATAGTGCTAATTCCTAAATTACTGTATCCTTGAGGTAATTGTGTTTCAAGGAGTGCTTGAATTTGATCTGGATTGAAGTTCCATTTTTGAGCAGTTTCTATTAGAATAGTCTCATTTTCTTGTAATAGAGTTTCAACCACTTCAATACGAAAAGCATCTTCAAACGTCCACCAAGACTCTCCGAAAACCTTAACTAAAGCAATTCCAGTCTGATCCCCTAATAATTCTTCTCTTCCTCCAGCTTCTAGATTAATATGTCCATTTTTTATACCTAAAAGTTTTAAAATGCTTTTGAAAGAGAGTTTCCCTTTTCTTTCTAAATGAGCAAAGATTAATTTTTTCTGCTCTAAAGTAAGTTGAATTGGCATCCCAAAATCTTGACTATACTGTAAGTTATTAATTTCCGTCCACATGCGAAAACGCTGGAATAAAGGATGTGCTTTAGCCCCTCTAAATATAGTTGGGTCAAAAGCACACCTTCCAGGATTTACTGGACGTAATGGCCTTTGATAGAAGATCTTACTTCGCAATGTGTCTCGAACAATGGGGGTCAAAATATTTGGGTAATATTGGGATTGAGTTTTGAACAATTGATCAAATTCAGCTTCAAGGATTTCTCGTGATGGATAGAAATCGACTCCCTCTCGTATTCTGATTCCCTTACTTGAACTTCGTATATTATATAAAAATTCCCCGTAAGTGCAAGAACTAGTTTCTTCCATTTTCTTTGCTAAATATTTTACCCCATTATCAATTAATTTGGCTTCTTTATCATCTTGTACAGGAGTTTTTCGATTACTTTTAAATCCACGCCGTTGATTTAAATGAAAAATAGCCCTACCAAATTCTTCTAAAGTCAACTTTTCTTTGATCCCTTTATAACGCAAAAAATAAGGATCTATCTTTTCCAACTTTTTACGTTCTTGTTCTTCAACAGGCCAAATCCCAAAAGAAATAAGAGTCTTGATTAAACTCTCACGTCTTTTGATAAATCTATCTCTTCTACGCCTCTCAGATCTTTTAAGGCGTCTTCGTTCACACAGAGTTGTACCATCTTTAGGATTTCGTCCATCGGAGAAAATACGAACTCCTGACGCTTGAATAGCATAAGGTTCATATCCATCGTTTAAATCTAGAATAGCCCAGCCAATGGAATTAGTTCCTAAATCGAGAGAAAGTTCATAAGGCATAGCGATTACCTTTTTAGAAGCTTAGGCTGGTAGGCAACTTACGTCACCTACCAGCCTAAGCTATTTTGTGATCTTTCGATCTTGTTAACAACCGAAATCTAGTTATATATATATATATACACCGAAACTAGAGACCTTTGAAAAATAAGTTTTGATTGAACGAGCCTTCAATTGACTTAGACTTCGATTGCAACGTGGAATAGTGAGCAGTGACTTTCAACTGAAACTCATATAGACTTCGATTGCAACGTCTGAACATGACCAATCAGAAGACGGGGTCGCTAACTTCCAATTGAAACTTTTATAGACTTCGATTGCAACACGTAGCTGGCTGTTTCAACGAATAGCCCCGTCTTGACTTTCAATTGAAATTCATTCAGACTTCGATTGCAACAAATATGCCAAATGCCAGCCAATCCACCGTTATACGCTTTCAATTGAAACTTATATAGACTTCGATTGCAACTTTTGGGAAAGAAGTCTCTTAATATCGTCGGATGTCCTTTCAACTGAAACTCATATAGACTTCGATTGCAACCACTCAAATGAAACCAGCCACTTCTTTCAACTGAAACTCATATAGACTTCGATTGCAACTAAGAGCTACAAAGTTCCCTTCAATCAATCTAGACACTTCCAATTGAAACTCATTCAGACTTCGATTGCAACTCCTTTTGCCAGTCCGTACAATATTTCACTAACTTGTCCTTCCAATTGAAATTCACTTAGACTTCGATTGCAACTCACAAATCCTTATTTTAGACAGGTCAGGATCCTTAACTTCCAATTGAAATTCATTCAGACTTCGATTGCAACTTTCCTAAGGGGTGGTTGCTGAACGGATCACTTTCAACTTCCAATTGAAATTCACTTAGACTTCGATTGCAACCCATTAAATTTGTTGACAAAGGGGACTGTAGCAGGGCTTCCAATTGAAATTCACTTAGACTTCGATTGCAACTTGTTTGCCCAGCCCTCAAGTGGTTGAACTACATCCCTTCCAATTGAAATTCACTTAGACTTCGATTGCAACGAGTGTAGAAGCAGGGTAACTACCGCGTTGGACATACTTCCAATTGAAATTCACTTAGACTTCGATTGCAACGCTTGTTTTCAAAGAACTTATAACTTCAAGCACTTAGAGAGTGCTTTTCGAGCGGTACTACGTTCAATAGTAGTATACACCAAAAATTAGTAACCCCCATTATTTTAAAAATTCTAAAAATAATAATGATTACAGATAGTTATACTTTTTCGAGCGGGTAGGGGGTTTTTCGCATCAAACAACCGCTCGAATTTTCCGCTTAAAAACTTAGGACGTAGCTAACTCTCGCTAACTACGTCCTAAGCTATTTTGTGACTTTTCAGTCTTGTTAACAACCGAAGTCTGGTTAATACTATACACCAGAAAAAAGAAACGGCAATAAAAATATCACTTTTCTTTCTGTGTTTCCACTTTTTAATTCAATATAGGTTAATTTTTACATCAGAAAGAGAAAAATACTGCCATAAGCGGATTAGAACACCAACTTTCCCAAGTTACAGTATACCCTGCCAATAATCCAAAGTTATTCGTTAGGTCAAAGCCTAATCCAAGTCCTACAGATCGAAATCCAACAAATCCATTAATATTTGCCCAACGAAGAAAAAAAGGCTCAAATAAAAGGCCACCGTCTAGTACCTCTTGAAACTTATGCCCCCTAACAGCATCAGCTACCAAAACCCCAAGAGCAGCCTTAAGTCTAAATCTAAAGCCCCAAGTAGTCTCTACTCTTTGAGCTACTTGTAATTGAAGCTGAGATTTTGCTTCAATATCATAATTGCACCATTTAATCTTGACCGTATAAGGACGAGGCTCATCACCTGATCCATAAATTCGACCTTTTCTATCTACAATAACGGTTACAGGATCAGCCGTAACTATAGGGGGAGTACTTTGAAGGCACTGCTTTTCATGCAAAACAGTTACAAAAGTATCTAGATCAGGTTTAGGGACACAAACAGAAGGAGGGGTGCAAGTAGTAGTCTCTTGGGCAAAACTTACTTGAGGGATTAGAAGGGCAAATAAAAATATTATAGATCGCATCTAGCTATATTTCTTCAGCAAGTCATCAATTTGGCTAGCTTTAATTCCAGAAGAATCTTTTACCGTAACCGTAAAAGTGCTTGGTTTTACTATCACTACATGCTCGACATCGTTTGCCTTAACCCCAACAGGCAACTGTACTTCTACAGGCTTCGTCTCCCCTGGGGGCGTAAATGAAACATGGTTTGGGTTGCTAAATAAGCCAGGTTTATCTATAGGGACTACTACCGCTTGAGTCATCCCATGAGAATCAGGCACCCCTTGAGGAATAAGCTTCCCATAAGAATCAACCCTACCTGATGGAATAGAGTTAGCCACGCCAATGGCATTATCTTTAGGATCTTTCTTGCCAAAGAGCTTGCCTAGTAACCCGCCTATCTGGATATTTTTAAAGCCTATACAAACTAGCAGGACTGCTCCAGCAACTATAATTAGAGCTATGCCAGGAGCTGCAAGTTTTATAGTTATCCAACGTCCTATACTCTTAAGCTTATCCAGAATGGTTTCCAAAAGCGGAGGAGGATTTATAGGTGGCATGGAAGCAACTAATGTGGTCATTTGGGCACTGGAGGTGGCAAGGGTAGTTTTGCATCATCCACCTGTTTAGCTGTCGGTGGTATGCTAGCTTTTAATATAGCAACGTCAGCAATATCTTGATTAAAGGTGAGATTTTTCTTGAAATGCCCATAAACATAATCACTTAACACGCCCACCGCCATACCATAAAAGGCCAAAATCCAGAATTGACCTTTATGTGGAGGCATTTCAGCTAAATACTTTGTAAGTTCATCGGGGCGTAGTGGAACAAACAAAGCCATCAAGATTCCCACCGCTAAAGGTGTTGCAGGTAAAAGAACCCTGGTTAGAAATCTACTGGTGCTTCTTACATTGTACCCAACACTGACGGGGGTGCCGGTTGACTTTACAATCTTGTCCCTACTCGTCACACAATACCCAATAGCTGTGTCCAGCAGAGTTTTGATGCCACCAGAAATCAGGGCAACACCAATAGCAAACAATAGTGTTTGCCAACAAGCAAAAATTGCTAATGGTCCAATATCAAATTCAGGCATGTGTCCTCCGGTTGATCTTCCTTTAATTACAGTCAGGGTTCAATTATAGTAAACTAAAACGCCTTCTCTCAAGGAGATCCAATAAATAGAACTTGATTTTCACCATATCTCAGTGTAATAGTAGGTAACAACAAAGGTAATTTTCTCTACAAAGGCTTATATTAGGAACGAATTATGACAAATAAATTTGGAGTCCATGTCTGCGGTTGCTCAGGAACGGAACTGTTTTGGTGCTCAAAACGATCAACTGCCGATAGAATCAGAAAAACCGTAAAAGCCTACAAAGAATTAGGCGGTTGGACTGGAGCCGCTACGCTTCGAGCCCTTGTTGATTTAGCAACAAAAAGGCCAGGTAAAACAGGGCTATCTATCGCTCATGAATTCATCAAAAATAAAAAAGATAGTGATCAATAAGCGGGATGTATCTAGATATAAAATAAAGGTTGATTAATGTATACACATATAGTCAGAGAAATAATTCAGAAAGAATTTGACAATCTCAAGCAAGAAAATGCTAATGAATCTGGCAAACCTTCTCGCATGGGGATGCAGATATCCTTTCGGCTGTCTACTTTTTATTCTGTCAAACTGAAAACAGAGTTTGATGAAGCACAATTTAGTGCAATAGCTTCTGACTACTACCCAAAATTAGAAATTCTTCTTCATGGTGACTACAACTATATTGGAGTTTATACTCGATGTTATGACATCCATGGAAGAAGTGTTAGTAAAGCTAATGCACAATGGGAAGTATGGGCTTATCATGATATTTGCTGGCGAGATGGCCTAGATAAAGTTTTGCAAGTGTATGAACCGCATATTACTTGCCTCGATGACCTTTTTCATCAAAAATGGTACAAAATCCTTGAACTAGATGAAGAAACGATTTCAACTTTGAAGATTGTCCGTAAAGCTAGATATAGTTAAAAGTGGTAGTATCTTCAGCCTTGGCACCCCGCGACTAATGTGGGAAAAGCAGAATCCCCAATGATAGAAGGAATGCTGAAGAAGTAAGCTACTTTTTCTTCCCCGCTATCTCTTGCATCATCTTTCGAATTTCATCTGGAGTCTTGGAGGCTAAAGCTCCTGGCATTTTAATTGGAGGCATTACTGTAGCAGGAGTTAAAGCGGACTTGCCTAAAGTGCCAGTTTCCCAAGCATCAATTTTTTGTAACTGATCTTTTAGTTGCTTGGCTTGCTCTTGAGACAAACTAGGGTTAGCTAACGTGGTTTGAAGCCTAGCTCGAACCGCCTTAGCCCCATTACGTCTTTGCTCAGTAGATAAGTCTAGATAATTTAATCTGATGGTGGGCATAATATTTCTACCTTTTGAATAAGGAGGAAATATCAAAGAAAAACCTAGGTCTCTTTTAAATGATCATTCTTTAAAAAATTCAAGGGACAGAGTTATCCGCCCCTTGAATAATTTTGTGGCCTTTCGGCCTTGTTAACAATTGAAAGACAATTGCAACTCTAACAACTCATCTAACATTTCTTGAACCTGTTCCGCTGAAAACCATATTTTCTTTTTCTTTCCAGAATTATGAATATCAATTCCATTCTTTTTTAGAACGGCTAATATGCTTCTGGCTTTATCTTGATCGATTGTCATAAAATCACTGGTTGCCTGAAACTAAAAACTATTTCTTTAATTGTTTAAGTAGAGCACTAATAGTAATCTCAAAGTTCCAATAACGAATCAAGGTTTCTCGATTCTCGTTTACAAATTTGACAATCTGTTTTTTAAGCTTTCCTGATAAAGCTCCAAGTATCTCTGGGGGATCGGTTAAACGTACTGTTATGGCATTTTTCAAGGCGGTATCCGTGAGTTTAGTCCCTTTCATAACTTTGATTCTTGGACCATGTTTAATTTTAGTACCGGAATACTCCCCCGAAGAGATCCAAATGATTGCTCCTTCAATCCCGGTTTCTTCCGGACGAAGGTTAGCCATTGATTCCCGATTGAATCTAGCAACAATTTTTTGAGCTAAAAGCTTGTCAGATTGCTTTTCCATAATTTACAGTTTAGTAGTACACCATTTTTGACTAAAAATCAAGAGAAACTTGATTTTTTCCTTTCCCAAGGGTACTACTAATTATGGAAAAGATTCATGTAGCTATAATTATTGCCCTACTAGTAAGTGGGTGTGGGACAGGTCTGAGAAACCCTCATCAGGCTCAAAAGATAGGGCACCCCCATCAAATAACGACGGACGGAAACGTTAGTGTGGGAAATGCAGATTCCAGTACCATTGTAAAAGATGCAGATTCTACAGATTCCGCCACTGATGTAGAAAATCCTATTGTGGATGCTGGATCTGATTCAGAAATGTCAATTAAAGAAGCTGGAACGAGCCAGGATGCCCTTATCGGAACAGATGCGGGAACTGACTCTACTGTAGCTTCTAACGATTCTGGTAGCCAGTGTGATAGTCAAATCCAGGATGCCAACCAAGATTCAGGAGATGCTGGACAAGATGCCTCACAAGATGCTGGACAAGTTCCAGTATGTACCCCTCAAGACCTTCGATGCTTGGGTCAAAATATTCAAATCTGCACGAACCAAGGGCAATGGCTTACAGACTTTACTTGCCAATACGCCTGTACTGGAGCCGGGAACTGTGTAGGGAACTGTGTTCCAGGCTCTACTACTTGCTCAGGCAATACACCCAAGACTTGTGACACTAGTGGAACTTGGGTCAAAGGAACTGCCTGCCTTAATGCCTGTCTAAACGGAACTTGTGTTTGTAACTCAGGGGATAAGAGGTGCTCGGGTAATGTCTCCCAAACCTGCAACTCTAGTGGGCAATGGGTTACTAACCAAACTTGTCCGTACGTTTGCAGTGGGACTGGGAACTGTACTGGGAGTTGTGTTCCAACAACCAAGGATTGTTCAGGCAATACCCCAAGAACTTGTGACTCTAATGGCTCTTGGGTAAATGGTACGGCTTGTAGTTATGTCTGTTCAGGAGCAGGTGTTTGTAGCG
>Ga0209777_10003413_pt1 | contig 19743 bp, 22 predicted proteins | sample FrelakmetHBP12HB_FD_187147 | JGI IMG/M metagenome (GOLD analysis project Ga0209777, IMG submission 187147) | Freshwater lake sediment microbial communities from the University of Notre Dame, USA, for methane emissions studies -HBP12 HB (SPAdes)... | ecosystem: Environmental > Aquatic >...
CACGGTTTCGCCCGGCGCCTCGGGCCTCAGTGAGTCGTCCATAATCGCCTCGAAATAAGTGAGTGTGCCGGCGTGCAGTCTCTCGACTCTCCGCCGAGAAACCGGGAGCCGGCCCCGGCAGCGCAGGCAGGGGAAGGAGCGGAAACCTGCGCGCTGCCCCCGAAGTCGCCCGGCACGGCCGCCGGTCAGTACCAGCGCCGGCGATCGAGCCATCGTTCCCGCAGCGGCCGGTGTAGCTGTACACCGCCGAGGTCCGCCGGCGCGCCAGGCGCCTGCTGCAAGGGTCGCCAATCGCCTGAGTCATCCCGAACCGGCCGGCCATACTCGCGAGCTTTCGCCGCCACGGCCCGCTGCGCTTCGTCGCGTTCGCGCCGCTCGATCCTGCGCATCGCAAACCGCGGCGCCACGAACAGGAGCACGTAGTCAAGCCATGAAAGTCTCATGTCTGCCGCCTCGGCCCCGTGGCCTCGATGATGCCGGCGAGTTCCGCCCCGTCAAGCTCGCCGCGGTCAAGCAAGCGCGCCGCCACGGCGGAAACCGTCGTCCAGTTCGCGACCACGAGCGCGCGCGTCTGGTCGCTCAGGCGCCGCACCACACCGCGAAGCGTTCGCCAGTCGCCCGGCCCCACGAGCGCGAACACCTTCAGCCTCTCGATGATTTGCTGGCGATCGGACCGCCCCGGCCATGCCGGCGGCGGCTCCGGCGCCTCGCTCACGAAACCGCCGTACGTCTCGGCAGTTTGGACGAGCGCCGCAACAGCCGGCGGCCGGGTCCCGAGTAAGTACATAACAATCGCGTGACCGGCCTCGTGAAACGCGACGTTCTCGCGCGGGTCATGCCACGGTTTCCAGCCGTCCGCGTCCGGCCGCTCCCCGGCCACCCGGGCGCGCCAGACTTGCTCGGCGACCGGCCCGCCCAGGTGAAACATGATGTGCTGCTCGGCGCGCTCGAGGAGAATCGCCGCGGCGCGTTCGGAGTCGCTCATCGGTTCGGCATTTTCATGCCGCGAAATACGGTCATCTCCGGCTCGATCACGTCCGCCGCCGCGAGGTTGCGTTCCGCGTCGCGCGCGGCGCCCTGTAGGTCCGCCGCCTCGGCTCGAAGGATCCGGCTCTTCGGTTCCAGCACCGTCCCGGCGACGTCCCGAAGAGTCTCATGCAACCCCAGAAACTCAGCCGGCTCGATGTTCCCGCCCTCGAGGAATTGTGGCGCCGCGTACCAGCCGGTCGCGCTCCGTTGACTGGACAAGACCGAAATCGTGTAGCTGATGCCTTCGAGCTCACTCAACTTCACGAGATGTTTTCGCGCTTGCCGCTCGATTTCCTCGGCCTCGCTCAACCGATCGCTTGCGAGCCGCCGCAGTTCGCTCACCTCGACCTGGGCGCGCTCCCGCTGCAACGCCGGTAGCGCCGCCTGCGCGGATTTCAACGCGCCTTCCACCGCCATGAGCTCGCCGCGGTATCGGACCGCGTATCCGATCCTCGGCTCGCTGCCGCTCAAAACTTCATCGCTCGCTTTCTTTTCGGCGCCGGCCAGCTTCACCCGCATGTCCGCGGCCCGCTGCGCAAGACTCGCAATCCGGCTCTCGCCGGCCACGATCGCTTCGTCTGCCTGCACGGTCGCGGGTGTTGAAATCGGTTGCATTGTTGACTCTCCTTTTTTCAATTTGATTCGTCCTTTCCTGCCTTCGAAGGGGCGCCAGGGTCGAAAGGACGTAAAGGCCCCCGGCGCCCCTGCCGCACGCTCGCGAGCCCGGTTAGGAAAGTCCGCGGCCCGTGCGGAAACTCGAATCGGTGGATCCCTCTGCGGACAGTCCGCAGCCCGTCGTATAGTGCTACAACGCCGGCGGCCCAGGCTCGGCCGGCTGCCCGCCGCCCTCAGCCCCCGCGGCGACCGGCTCGCCGCCCCCCGCTTCTTTAACCGCCAGCCGGTCGAAGATCGCCGCGAGTCGCGACCACAGTTCATCGGCCCGCGCCTCGGTCTCCGGGCTCATCGCAGCCGATCCGGCAAAGGCCGGCCATTCGTAGTCCGGCAGCAGGTCGTCTACGCCGCAGCCCGCGAGCAGCAGGTCGAACAGGTCGGCCGTTTGCTGGCTAACACGCTCCGGCAACCCCAGTTCACGTGCCAGAAGCGGTAGCCGAATCGCCGCTTGCCCGCGGATGCAGTCCATCAGCAACCTTGCGCTCTCACGCTCAGGTTTCGGCGCTTTCCAGGCCGGCTTGCCTTTCCGCACCGGCTTACCCGCCAGCAGCGCCCGGGCCCGGGATGCCAAATCCGGCTTGCCGCGCTGCCCGGCCAGCCACCCGCCCCCGGCGCCGCAGGTCTTTGTCGCGAGGTACTGCAACGTCACCGGCCGGTCGAGCAGCCCGCCTGCCAGGACCGGCATTCCTGCCTGACAGAGCCGCGTGATACTCGCCCTCGGGCAGCCCAATTCGGCCGCCAGTTGCGCCTTACTGACCGTTTGTTTCATACGTTACATCCCTCCTGTTTCCTGGTTTTCACCGTTCTAACTGCCGCGAAATTGCAACCATTAAACCCGCCGGCGAATTAACCCTGGAAAGGACCCGTGAAACAGTGGAAGCCCGCTCCGAGTCGCCTCGATCGGGATTGAATCGCCTGCCCGCCCGGGCGCCGGCCGCCGGGTCTGGTCTGCCGCCGCCTCGATCGAGTCATGCCGCCGCAGGTCCGCCGGTCGCCAGTCCGCCGCGGTCTGCCGGCGGCCACCAGGGAACCGGACCGGCCCGCGAGGCGGGCGCCGTCGCCCACGGGAAGCGGATCGGACCAGTGCCCGCCTCATGACGGTCGCGCCCTCCGCCGCCTCGCTTCCTGCCTCAGCCCCTCTCTGTCGCAAACGTGATCGGCAAATAAACCGTCACCCGGATCGAAAAGCCACTTGTGCGCATCTGCAACGGTCTCCCTCATCGCGCTGAGAGACTGCGCAATAAGCACGGGCGAAATCGTCGCGAGATATCCCTGCAACTCAATGAACGATGCGCACCAGACGGGGTAGCAGTAGCCGCCCACGGTGAAATTGACTACCCACTGATACGGCGCGCCTTCTTTCGCCGGCCCGATAATCTCGACGCCCTCGCAGCCGTTCCCGATCATCTCGCCGTGCTCGGACTCGAACCCGTACTCCCCGCACACCTGCGCAAAGGTCTTCTCGCCTTCCCAATTGAGCGGATCTGTAATTGGCAGGAGCTGCCCGTCTTTAAACTCGAAACTGTGCATGTCATCTCCTTGATGGGCTCGGCAACCCACTGCTGAATTTCATACTGCCGACTCTCTTAGGCGGACGAAGCGGACGATGGGGACGCAAATTTCCCTACTCTTACCCCTTCTCTTCTCTTCTTCTCTTCTTTTGTTTTTTACTCGACACGCTAGGGTGGGCGGACGCAAGAAAGGGCATTTTGCGTCCGCTTCGTCCGCCTTGCCGTTAAATTCTTCAACAGTCGAGAGTTAAGGGCGGACGATAGCCCTTTTTTTTTGCGTCCGCCTTGCGTGTTTTGCGTCCGCCTTGCGTCCGCCTTGCGTCCGCCGGCCTAGGCGCTGGAATCGACTTTTTCGACCGTAATCCGCCGCTCGCGATCCTTGCCGGCACGATCAAAAGTGACCATGATGCCGGCCCGCCGCAAGCTCGGCAACAGCCGGCGCAGCGCGTTCGACAAACCGCGTGGTGACGCCGGCCAACTCTTCTGTTTCCTCTCGGACTCGGGTGTGGCGATATTCAGTCGATTCAGCAACTCGGACGCCGTGCCTTCCCAACTTCGTAGGGTGACCAGGTGTCGCCCGATCGCCGATGCTTCCAGGGTGATCGCGTTCGCTTCATCGAGGTTTCGGCCATAGATCGACATGAAGAAACCCGGCTCCCATCCGAGAGCCCCTTCCGCCGCGACGATCCAGGACGCGAAATCCGCCATACGCGGAAGCCGCGTCAGCTTCACCGTGCCGATGTTCGCCAGGGCGCCGGCCGCCGCATTCAGTAGATAGCCGAGAATGCCCGGCCCCCATCGGTCGAAACGCTGCCAAAACTGTGCTTCGGTCAACCGCTGTTGTTCAGGAATCACCGGCAATTCAAGCACGACGGAGCGATCCGTAAGGTCACCGCGAATCGCTATTTCTTCGATGCCATTCAGGACAACGGGACGTTGCGCCGAAAAGAGCGCCTCTTCGTCATCGCTGTAAAGTTCCCGCGTTCCGAAGCCGCCGCCCGTTGACAACCGGCAGATCGCATCCGAGAGCCACTCAGGCAGATGAGAGACGTTGTCAAGCGCGATAACATGGCTGTTGTTCGCGGCAATTGCGAGGTCCCGGTCCTCGCGCGGTAGAGTTCTCAGCGGCGCCTGGTTCGGATCCACAAGGGAACGAATAACCCGCGCGGTCGTGCTCTTCGCCGTGCCTTGTTCGGCATTCAGGACCAGCACCGGATACGGCCCGCGTGGCCGCAGTGCCGCCAGAACGCAGGCTATCAGTAACTCAAGGTCACTACCCTCCGGTTTGACATTGAAAAGTTCCCGAATATGGCTGATAGCCTCGGGCTCGCGAACAGGATGAGGAATCGGCAACATGCCCTTCGCCCGGCGGAAACGGACCGGCGCCTCGGGTAGAATGCGCCACCCCTTGCCGGTGATCTCGACGGATTCCCAATTTGCGTTCCCGAGATCCAGGTACAGCGCACCATTTACTTCACCCACGCGGAGACAGACTTCTCGCTCCGTTCCATCAAAAAGTGCGCGAGCTTCGAGGACGCCCAGTGCTTCCAAAACAGACTTACCACTGATTGCGGCCTTCTTCGCCGCATAGTACCGTTGCTGCAAAAACAAGCGAAACCCACGTGAGCTCAGAGAGTGAGTCTCAATGTGATCGCCGCGGCCGAAGGTCGCATAAGCTCTGCCGGCCGAATCGTGGAAGTACTCGACGCCTGCGGAAACCAGCCTGATGAGCGCCGTTGCCTGCGAGATGTGCGACGCGGCGGCCTTGCTGGCGACCTTGCCGGCATCGGGTTTAGCTTGTGCTTCGGTACCCGGCCGTTCGGGCTCGGGCCGGCCGTTCGTCTTCGCCTTGGATTTCGGCGCCGCCCCGTCCGGCCGGCCGTCTGTCGCGGTTTTCGCCGGTTCGGCCGTGCGCGCCATTTCGCGCCGAAGCGCCGCCGATTCGAGGTCGCCCTGGTTCATTTCCGCACCTCGTCCAACTTCGCGAGGGCCGCCACACAGGCGGCGCGGCAGAAGTTTTCCCAGATTTCACCGATGCGAACCAAGTCCCGACACTCTTCCGAGCGCTCATACTCGAACCGCTCGTATTCGGCCAAAACCTCACTGGCCGTGAGCCGCTCCAGGCGGTAAAGCGCCCGAGACGTGGCCCCGAGCACAGCCACATCTATGCGCTCGGCGTCGAGATCGAGCGCGGCGGCTTTCAAATCGCGGAGTTCGGCGACAAGTCCGTGCCACCAAAAAAGCGCAAGTCGCGCCAACCGTTTCGACGATTCTTGTGCCTGACGCCGGCGGCGCGCATAGACTGCCCGCTGTTCTGACGTGAAGTTCTCGTCCGGCCAGGGAATGAACAGCTCTGCCGCGAGGAGCTTGAGCGCGCGCACGTAGTCAAGGCCGTGCATCTTGCGCACGAGGTCGATCGCGTCCCAACTCCGATTACACACGAAACAATGTGCGCGCCTGTTCCGGATCGATGCGCTCGGCGTGCGGTCCTCGTGGAAACCGCAGAGCCAGACCCGGCCGCGGCGCCGGAAGCCGGCCCGCTCTGCGAGGTCTACAATATCGGCCCGCTCGCGCACCTGATCGCGAACCGCAGAGAGGTCGTTCATTGTTCGCCCTCCCCGCCGCCGGCGGCATGCGGTAGCGCTTTTCCGCGATTTCGGTGTATGATATTCATGGATTGGCTCCCAAAAATTAAGGCCCGCCGGCGTTCGTTCGCCGCGCGGGCCTTTTTGTACCTCGATGTTTCTTTCCGGCTATTTCTTCGGGTCCGGCCGGATGGTCAAATCAACTCGTGATTCCTTCGCGCTGCGCAAGATTTCACTAGGAATCGGCGGCCACCGGCGCGCAATCCCGAATTGCACATGCAGGCGCCCGGCCGTGATCTGCCGGCTCGGCCGCTCCTGCGGTATTCGCGCCTCATGCCGACCTTTTGCGAGCGCGTCGGTGGGTAGCGCTGCCGGCTCCCACCGGTTTGCAGAGTGCTCGGCGGCCCGCAGAGCTCGGGCGCCGAGCTTCGCCCAGTCGCCGTCATCCGAGGTCAGATCGAGTTCGATGGAATCGTTCAGATAAAGTGTGCGACCAACCTGGACGCCGGCCTTGGCCTCGACAATACGCCGCGCCAGCGCCGAATCGATACGTCCCAGAAACAGACCATTCGTTATCACGGGAACGCGCACCAATCCCACCCCTCGCCGCCGCGCGCGGCGCCGTTCGGTTCGATCTGGCTACGCAGCCGGCCTCGGCGTGGCCTCGCCCCCTTCAAGCCAGCGGAGAAAACGTGCTCGAGGGATCAAGATTCGCCGCCCCAGCTTTACGTGCGGAACTTCGCCCCGTTTGAGCGCTGCGTAAAACGATGCGCGGCAGATAGTGTTCTTCCCCAGGATCTCGTGCGCCTGCTCCGGGGAGAGCGCTGCCCCCTGCTGTTCAGTTGCGTCCATTGGTTACACTCCCGTGCCATCTCATCTTGCTTTCTGCGGAAATCTGTGCGATACTCACAGCAAGACGATGATAACCAGACAAATGTCATGATGTCAAGTCCGTCATCCAAAAAAAAGAAAGGGTCCCATGTCAATAGATACTGAGGTCGGTCAAGCGGTTCGAGAACTGCGTAACGCGCTCGGCCTGACGCAGGAGCAATTCGCGCACAGAATTGAGACCACTTCGCGCACGATTGCACGTTGGGAATCAGCCGGACCACCCAAGGGAAAAGCTCTTCATCAACTGCAGCGAATCGCCCGCGAGCACGGCGAGCCCGAACTTGCCGCGAAATTCGCGAAGGCGCTCGCGACAGAAATGGATTGGAGCAGCGAACCGGCGCAACCCGTTTGGGCAGGTATCGTTCGCGAACTTGTTCGTAACGAGCGCCTCTGTCCCCGCTGGCCGAAACTAGCCGCCGCTCTCTTGAAGGAACTCGAAGGGCTGATTGCCCTCGCAAAAACAGGAACAGAGATTGAAGGGTCGCTGCAATCGCAGCCGGCCAAGGTAGCGTACCTGGAAGGCTACGCTGTCGAAGGTCGCTATCAGATCGAAGGGTCCGCGGAGAAGGTTCTTAATATGCTCACAGATCAGAAACTCCGCGAGCACCCTGAAAAAACGCGAGAACAGATTTTCGTAAACGTCCTGGTGGACCATCCGGAGTTATACGAACAGTACAGGAAAGAACGCGCCAATGCCGAGTCGCCGATCCCGCGCAGGACGAAGAAAGGACCACGGCCATGAAGGGCTGCACCTTCAAACGCATTCTGCCCTCGGGGAAAATCTCGTGGGGATATTCAATCGACGCGGGGAAGGACGAAGCGGGGCAGCGACACCAGATTTTCAAGTCCGGTTTCACTCGCCAGTCGGACGCGGACACCGCGCTCGCGCAAGTCCTTCAGGAAAAAACGGACGGTCTGCTCGTGCGGCCGAATCCGCGGACCTCCGCGCAGTTCATCGAGGAATGGTTCCGCGAGCACGCCGCGCAGTGCTGCACCCCGAAGACGGTCGAATGCTATCGCCAACTCGCCGGTTACATTCTGCCGCGGATCGGCAACGTCCCGCTTCAGGACGTGAGCGCACTACTGTTGGAACGCGTCTACAACCAACTCCTGCAATCGGGCGGCAGCAACCGGAGAGCCCCGAAGAGCGCCACGGGGAAGCCGCTGCCAGCGCCTTTGTCGGCGCGGACCGTCCACCACGTGCACGGCTTGCTACACGCTGCGCTCGGCGTCGCGGTCCGGTGGAAGTTTATCAAGGTCAATCCGGCTGATGCCTGCGAACTGCCAAAGGTTCAACCGCGGGAAGCGCGAGCCCTCGATGCAGCACAGACAACATGGTTTCTCGACGCCGCCCGCGGGACGTGGCTGTATCCGATACTCGTGCTCGCGGCGGCCACCGGCTCCCGGCGTGGCGAATTGCTCGCGCTCACCTGGGCAAACTTGGATCTCGAAGTTGTACCGGGCCTGATGCGTGTATCCCATTCACTTGAGCAGACCGCCGGCGGCCTGCGCGTCAAATCAACGAAGAGCGGGAAGGCCCGCACGCTGCCGCTGCCGGCGATCGCGGTTACAGTCTTAAAAGAACACCGCGCAGAGCAGGATGAGTTCCGCCGGCAGTTCGGTCTGGACTACCGCGCGGACCTGGATTTGGTGTTCGCCCGGCCGGACGGCGAGTACATGAAGCCCGATTCTGTCACCGCGACCGCCTGCCGCCTGGCGCGGAAAGCCGGCCTGAAGGGCATCGGCTTGCATTCGCTCAGGCACAGCCACGGGAGTCAACTGCTCGCCGCCGGCGTGGGTTTGGCGACCGTCTCCAGGCGCCTCGGTCACTCCAACGTGGGCATCACGGCCGCAGTCTACAGCCACGCGTTCACCCGGGATGAATTGGCCGCCGCGGACACCTGGAACGCGACCATGACCCAGGCGATAGAGCAGCAGCATGTTCGACAATGAAGAAAGTTTAATTCCTGGGGTGTTTGCATATGTTTGCACGCGGCATCCCGGGAACTGGGCAACTTATTGTAAAATATAGGGGATGGCCCAGGATGTTCACGGGTACGTTAACAGTTAGCCTCGCCCCCCTGAATAGAACGCTCGCTACTATCCCTCAACAAATGAGCCTTCGAACGGCACTGCGCCGCCTCGCAACCGTCGTGGCGCTCTTCTGATTGCGATTTAACCCGGCACGCGCGCATGGCGCTGGATGACGAGCGCGTGCGGATGCGCAGACTGCTGGCGTGGGATCCGTCGCCGGCATCGACGCTCGATTCCGCGGCCGGCCGTACGCTGCAGCGCGTGGTACGCGAGGTATTTCCAGGGGCCATCGCCGTCCCCGTGCTGTCCGGCGGCGCGACCGATGCACGCCGGTTCGTGCCGCTGGCCGCAAACACTTATCGCTTCATCCCGTTCCCTCTTACGCAGGAAACGATGAAGCTGGCTCACGCAGCTAACGAGCGGGTCCCCATGGAAGCCTGCGGCCGCGCGGTCCGTTTCTACCGCCGGCTCCTGATGGAGAACCGGTAGACGGCGGCGAGTGATGTACCGTTTGCCTGCCACCGCATGGTTGCGCTATCTTATGAACACCTAATACGGTATGCGCAGGTTCCGCGGCGAGTTTCACACCATAGCGATGGCCAGGTTCGCGGCGCCTGACGCCACCCGATCCAACCGTTGGAGTATCCAGAGATCTCGAAAGGCCTGTCCGAAGCACGGTACGGCCATCTTGAAAACACTACATGTACCCAGGTAGACAGTTTCCCCCCCGAAGACCCAGAATCCGGGAGAACGTGAATGAGGCGATCCGCGCCCGCGAAGTGCGAGCGGTGTTCCCCGACGGCGCCGTGGAGGTCATGCCCACCCAGGCGGCCATTCGCAGGGCGCAGGACTTGGGCCTCGATCTGATCCTGATCGCGCCCACCGCCGAGCCTCCCGTAGCCAAGGCCATGGATTATGGCCAATGGCAATACGAAAACAAAAAGAAGCAGCAGGAAGCCAAGAAGAAACAGCACGTGATCCAGGTGAAGGAAGTGAAGTTCCGTCCCAACACCGACGATCACGACTACAACTTCAAGAAGACGCATGCGATCCGCTTCCTGCAGGAAGGCAACCGCGTGAAGGCCGTCGTCCAGTTTCGCGGGCGCGAGATTGCGCACGTGGACCTGGGACAGAAACTGCTGCTGCGGTTCGCTCAGGACCTGACGCAGTACGGCGCCATCGAAGGGCAGCCCCGCCTAGAGGGCCGCAACGCGCACGTCATCATCAGCCCGGTCAAGAAAGAGGCGGGCAAGGCGGAGAAGCCGAAGGCAGCCGCGCCGGCATCGCCGCCCGGCGGCGCCCCGCGAGTGTGATGTGGGCGCGATTGGGCTCCTGGTGCCGCTGAAACACTGGGGCGAGTCCGCTTCTCAATCACGGTTTCGTCGTGAGACCGAGGAGATGCCCGTGGATACGAGGCGCGCGAAGGGAGCCGCCCCGAGGCGCACTTGAACAGTACGTCGAGGACGGCCCCCGAGCGCAACGAAGTAGACATGGGCATATCGTGCGTCGCAACAGACAAAGTGTGAGAGATGCGGACTAGTAGAAAAGGTACTTCCGCCACTTCTCGTCGCTGCGGCCCATCAGCCGCATGAGATGCCGGCTGGTGTGGAGACTGAAAGGCCGCGGCATGCGGGCCAGCTTCATGCCTGCCTCCTCCGGGGTGCGGCTTCCTTTGCGGTTGTTGCAGGGGTGGCAGCAAGCCACCAGGTTCTCCCAGGTGGTTTCGCCGTGCCGCGATCGCGGCACCACGTGATCGAGCGTGAGTTCGCCTGAAGGGAGCGTGCGCAGGCAGTACTGGCAAGTGTAACGGTCGCGCATCAGAATGTTCTTGCGCGAAAGCGCGCGGTTCTGGTGAGGAATGCGCCGGTACTCCAGGAGACGAATCACCGAGGGCAGTCGCAGCGACTGCCGGGCTGTGCGCAGGTGGGCCGAGGAAAACTCCTCCGGCTGCGCGATGCCCTTCAGGATCAGCACGAGCGCCCTGCGCGCCGCGCAGATGTTGATCGGCTCGTAGCTCGCATTCAGAACCAGCACCGGTTTGTAGAGTCCGTTCATTCCAGACCTCAGGAAACTCCCGCCGCCGCCGAGGCGAAACGGAAAGATGAAGCACCCGCGCGGCGATCCACACGGGCAAGAGTGACCAGTGTGACGCGCTGGGCGCCGGCACGTTTGAGCACGCCGGCACAGGCGGCCGCCGTGGCGCCCGTTGTCATAACGTCATCGACGAGGATAATGCGCCGCCCGGCAACTGCGTCCTTGCGGACCACGCTGAAAGCGCCGGCGACATTGGTCCGCCGTTCGGCATTGCTCAGGCCGGTCTGAGCATCCGTCCGCCGGCGGCGCCGGACGGCATTCACCGGCCGCTGTCCGTAGCGCCGCGCCACCGCCTTCGCCAGCAACTCGGATTGATTGAAGCCGCGTTCGAGCCGCCGCCGCCAGTGCAACGGCACAGGCACAACGGCATCGCACACCAGATCGGAAGGCAGCGCCGAGGCCAGCAACTTGCCGAGCGGGCGTGCCAGGGGGCGAACCTTACCGTACTTGAGCAGGTGAATCAGCTCCCGCAGCGTCCCTTCGTAGGAACCGAAGGAGTATACCGTGTCGAACTGCCGTAGACCGAGCCGGCAAAGGCGGCAGCGGCCGTCGCTGTCGAGCGGCGCCGGGTTCAGGAAAGGCGTCCGGCAATCGACGCAAAAGTACTCTGCCGACAGCGGTTCGAGCGACTGCAGGCACAGCGGGCACACGGGAATTCTGGAGAGATTGCGGAGTGGTTTCCCGCAGATCCTGCAATCATCGGGGAGACACAGGTTGAAAAGGGCCGCAGAAGTCTTGGAGAGGGCTGAACGAAGCGCCGCAACGAAGTTCCCGATTCCACTGCTACTCGAGAAGACTCACCTCCAATGATCTCCAGTTTACAACACTGGATCTCAGGCGTTCACCGGAGAAAGGGTCTACAGGTCTTTTGGCAGACCGGAATCCGCGACAAACGCCATCGTCTTGATGCCCGATATGTCGAACCGCTTGCGGCAGCGCATGTTCTTGCACGCCGCCTTGTCGTCCAGGAGAACCATGTAGCTCTGGGCTTTCTGGAATTTCGCGCGGTCGCGTTCGTCGCCGCCGCCGGGGAGCCGGTCCTTTTTCTTGCGCAGCAGCCAGCGGAGCTCGTAAGTGTCGCTGGTGCGGCAGTAGGGGCAGGTAAGTTGCGCCGGTCTGGTAGCCTGCGATTCGCTGTAATAGGCCCGCTCGTCCATGGTCCCTCCAGTTTACAGTGGCGCGGGTTGGTCCGCTGTCTTCGGGGTGCGCGACTTGAAAGTGGCGAGACTCCGAATTCCGAAGGAAAACGCGGGTATCTGAGCGTAGTGGTACACAAGGACGCTACACCAGCCCGGAGGGCGACGGAGAGTAGCCCATGGCGTAAGCCATGGGAAAAGCGGCGTGTCCGGAAAAGCCCCCGGAGGGGGCGGAAGATGGCGACGCCGCGATCTTTCGCCCCGTGCCGGGGCTTTGTAAATCTGGCGACTCCCCTCTCTTGCGCTCTTACGAGCTTTGATTCTACAGAATCCCCACTTTCTTGTCACACACCCTCCCCATGGTGTGTCGCGCCGGTGTACTGCGGCGTTGGTGGGCGGCGAGAGCCGGCTGCCGCGATTGTCAGCCCCCAAGGTCGATCGAAACGTTCTTAGGCTGGCCCTCCCGCCTGTCGGGATTCTTTATGTGGAGGATGAAGCCAGTGGAGTCTCGCGGCACCGCGAACAAGACCGCCCATTCGTGGGGATCACCGCCGGGAGGCTCCAGAAGATCGTCCGCCTGCTGCCGCGTGATGCTGCCGATGGCCCCGAGTCTCCCGTAGTTCGCGGCCACTGCTGGGAGCAGCACTCCGAAGTACTTGTCGCCTTTGCCGTCTTTCAACCGGAATGAGTTAACAAGGCGCCAGTTGAACCGCTCAACTTCCGCGTGGCTCGCTGTTTGATCGCAGCGGAGATATACGATCAGCTTGAACTGGCCGCGGTGGTCGAGCCGCTCGGTTCGCGTGACGGCGATGGTGTATTCACCGAGCGGGATGCGCTGGCCGAGTCCAAACGGTTGCGGCGGGCCGGAGCAGCCGGACAGCAGTAGCAGGAGGGGGGCGAGGGCAACCGTGGACCGCCGCATCGCGCCCAATAAACCCCAGAACGCAGCCGCTGTCAAGCCCAGGTCGGCCGGTTTACTGCGGTTCCCGCTCAATCCAGCGGCAGCCGCACCGGCCGGCCTTCGCGGGCGGAGATCTCCGAGGCGAGGCAGATCTCGTGCGTCTCGACGGCGTCGGCGACGTTGCAGTGCGATTCGTGGTTGTTGCGGACGCAGTCGACGAAGTGGTCGATCTCGGTGACGAAAGGATGGTGCGACACCTCCGCGGTGTCCGGCAGGATGGCGGGTATCGTGGCCCATCCGTTCTGGCCGGGCCAGCGCGACGTGAAGACCTGGTTGTTGCGGATCGAGCCGGCTTCGCCCAGAAGCGTGATGGGGAACGTGTAGGGCATGCTGCCTTCGATGGTGCAGCCCACCTTGCCGATGGCGCCGTCATCGAAGCGCAGCAGCGTGAACGAATTCGTGTCGTATTCGATGCCGCACCGGTTGGCGGGGGAACGGTTGGCGTAGCTGAAGACCTCGACGACATTGCGGCGGATGAACCAGCGCAGCGCGTCCACGGCGTGGCAGCCCGCGGTGAGCAGATTGTTACCGCCGTACTGCTTCTGACGAATCCAGGAATGGCCGCCGTAGGAGGGGCCGATGGTGCTGAGGTAGTCCACCTCGCCCATGAACACGGGGCCGATGAGGTCCTGCGCGAGCATGGCCTTGATGTTCTCGAAGAGCGGGTTCCAGCGCAGCACGAAGCTCACGAGCGACTTGACGCCTGCGCGCTCGACAGCGGCGTTAAGGGCGCGCACCTCGGCGAGCGTGAGGCTCATGGGCTTTTCGATGAGAACGTGGCGGCCGCGTTCCGCGCACTCGATGGCCTGCGGGGTGTGGAACTGATGGGGCGTGCCGATGGAGACGATGCGGATGTAGTCGTCCTCCAGAAGTTCTTTCATCGAAGTAGCCGCGCGGCAGGGGCCGAGGCCGTACTCGCGGATCCTCGCCTCGGCGCGCGCACGCTCACGGCTGAGGATGCCGCGCACTTCGGTATACGGGTTCCGCTGGAAAGCTCTGATGTGCTCGCCTGCGACCCAGCCGGTGCCGAGCACCGCCACTCCGATTTTCGGCGTAATCATTGTCCCGTCCAGTTTTCGTGATGCGCGTCGATGCTGCCGTGCGCCGGCTCAATCATGTCAGATGAATCGCTTCTTCGGCTTCTTCGAACCAGGCAACCTTGCCTTCGGCCCAGGACTGCATCGCCATGATGAGCGGGACCTGCACGGTGTAGGCGAGCTCGAGGTCGGCGCGCGGCTTGGCGCGGGTGGCGATGCACTGCAGAAAGTCGGTGAGATGGTCCTCGACCGTGGTGTCGTGCCCGAAACGGCCCGGACCGGGCTTGCCGCCGGGCTGCGGCGTGCGGATGAGCTCGGAGTCGCCGGTGAAGCGCAGCGTGCCTTCGGTGCCGCGAATAACGGTGTCGATCGGCGTGTCGTTCGTGATGCTGCCGAGGACGGAGACGGTCATGCCGCCCGGGTACTCGATGAGCATGTCGAACGTGTCGGGCGTGTCGCGCCCGCCGTCAAAGAAATACTTGCCGCCGACCGCGACGACCTTTTTCGGCAACCCGACGCCGAGCGCCTTGAAGAGCCGCGTCATCGGATGCGGGTAGAGGTCCGTGGAGGGGCCGCCGGAGTAGTCGAGGTACATGCGCCACTGGAAGAAACGGCTGGCGTCGAAGGGGCGCTTGGGCGCGTCGGCGAGGAAAGTGTCCCAGTCGAGGTCGGGGCCGGCCTGGGCCGCGGCATCGTCGATGGGCATGCCGCGCTCGCCGCTGTCGCCGTGGCGGAAGTAGCCGGTCTGCGCGTGCGTGATCTTGCCGAGTCCGCCGTTGCGGATATGCCTTGCGGCCTCGGTCCACATGGGATTCGAGACCCATTGCGAGCCCACCTGGAAGACGGTGGAGCGCTGGCGCACTTCGCGGAGCAGGATCTTCAATTGGTCGAACTGCTGCCAGTGCGTGAGCGGCTTTTCGCAGTAGACGTCCTTGCCGGCGCGCACGGCGGCGAGGGATTCGTAGACGTGCGAGCGGTCGGGCGTTGCGACAATGACGGCGTCAACGGCGGAGGAGGCGAGAAGGTCGGCCGAACGGCGGTAGGCCTGCGCACCGAGTTGGGTCGCCAGGCGCTCGACACGGGAGCGGTAGATATCGCACACGGCCACGATCTCGACCGCGGCACCCGCCGTCTTGAGCTCGCGTACCTTGCCGGCCAGATACGAGCCGCGCCCGCCGCACCCGATGACGCCGACGCGGACGGGGCGCGGTGCGGAACCGGAGGCGGTCGTCTGCGCGGATGCGGCGGAAGCCACGGTGGCGGCTACCGCGCCGGTGCCGAGCGTGCGCAAGAAATCGCGGCGGGGCGCCGCAGTCCTGCTTCCCTGGGTCGTGCTGTCCATCGATGCTCTCCTGTCAGAAGCGCGATCGGAAAGATGCAGTTACTGAGACTATACCTCCGCGAGGGGAGCGGGAGCGGACCGGGCGTTATCGGGACAGACACCTGTGTCCACGCGCTTGGGACACAGGTGTCAGTCCCTGCCGACGTGGACGACCTTGGCAGGCGCGAAGCCGTTGAACCAGGTGGAGGAGGCGTTGCTGTAGGCCCCGATGTCTTCGGAGTAGAGCAGATCGTCGATTTCGAGCCGCGGCAGCTCTTCTGACTGGGTGATGGCGTCCATACCGTCGCAGGTCTGGCCGAAGACGGTGCAGATTTCGGGCGTGCCTTTGCGGAAGGACTTGAGGCGGTACTGGCAGTGATCGAAGACAATGCCGGAGAAGGTGTGGTAGACGCTGTCGTTGATGTAGTAGCAGGTCTTGCCGTCGCGGACGGCCTTGCCGATGATCCGGGCGACAACGGTGGCGGCGGTGGCGACGAGGTAGCGGCCCGGCTCGGCGAGGATCTCGATGCCGGGCGCAAAGAGACGGTCGATTTCGGCGTTGATCTTCCTGGCTAGGACGTTGAGCGGCTTCACCTGGCTGTCGTAGGGCACGGGGAAGCCGCCGCCGATATCGAGGATCTTGATCTCGTGGCCGCGCGAGCGGGCCTCATTCATCACGGCTGCCGCGATGTTCAGGGCCTGCACGAAATTGTCGAAGTTGGTGCACTGGCTTCCGACGTGGAAGCTGAGGCCTTCGACGACGAGCCCGATGCGGAACGCCTCGAGGATGAGATCGACCGCCTGGCCCGGGTCGCAGCCGAACTTGGAGGAAAGCTCGACCATGGAGCCGGTGTTCGGCACGCGCAGCCGCAGCACAAGGCCCGCATGTGGGGCGTGGCGCTTGATCTTGCGCAGCTCGTCGGGGTTGTCGTAGGTGAGCAGCGGCTTGTACTGGTCGAGAGCCTCGAGCGTCTCGCGGGGCTTGATCGGATTGGCGTAGATGATCTTGTCCCAGATGAAGTCCTGGCGCTCGCGGGCCGGCAGGTGCTTGATGTTCTCGTGAACCAGCATGAACTCAGGGAGTGAGGCCACGTCGAAGCTGGCGCCGGCCTCGTAGAGTGTGCGGATGATCTCAGGCGCGGGATTCGCCTTGACGGCGTAATAGGCCTGCACCTTCGGCAGGTGCCGGCGGAAGCTGGCGAAGTTGCGCCGGATGACGCCGTGGTCAATGACGACGACAGGGGTGCCGTGCTGTCCCGCGATGGCCTGCAGTTCGCGCTTTGTCATTTTTCAGCCGAGGTCGGGCTCAGATCCGTCCACCATCTTCACCTTGTTGTGGGCGAAGTACTCGCGGGTGAGGGCCTTCACCATGGCGCCGCGCTGGTCGTAGAGGCGGCGGAGCTTGCGGGGCTTGTGCCTCGCGAGCGCGTAGGAGGTGAGCAGCGGCATGGCGATAGTGGTGTCCGTGTAGCAGACCACCGCGTCGGGCAGGCGGTCCGGGTCCACCTTGCCCCAGCTCACAGCCTCGCTGGGAGTGGCGCCACTGAGGCCGCCGGTGTCGGGCCGCGCGTCGGTGACCTGGAGGAAATAGTCCTGCCCGAGTTCCTTGATGCGGAGCACCTCCTGGATCTGCGGCTCGGTCTGCAGCGTGAAGTTCTTCGGACTGCCGCCGCCCCAGAGCACCACGCCGCTCTTGCCGCCGGCGCGCTTGGCCGCAAGGACGAAGGCGGTGGTTTCGTTGACGTCGATGGACGGGTTCACGCGCAGCTTGTTGCCGCGCAGCTCGACGCCGGCCACGTTCATGCCGATGGTGGAATCGCCCGGCGAGGAAGTGTAACAGGGCACGCCGGCGCGATAGGCCGCGGCGAGGACGGAGACGTCCTTGAGACCGGCCTTGCGTTCCCACTGTGCGGCGTATCGCCCGAGCAGGTAGTGCAGCTCGGCCGTACCCATCTCCTTCTGAAACTCGGGCTCGATGAGCATCGCACGGAGGATCTCGTCGGTGGCCATCAGGCAGTCGCTGTAGCCGAGGAGGACGTCATAGACGCGGACGATGTCGTTGTCGCGGAGCTCGGTGTCGTCCATCTTGAAGCTGCCGGCGCGCACGGGATAGTTCAGCGCGAAGTGCAGGTCGTGATACAGAATGGCGCCGGTCGAGACGATCCAATCGACGAAACCGGCCTTGATGAGCGGAACGATGGCCGAGCAACCGAGGCCGGCCGGGGTGAGCGCGCCCGACAGGCTCATGCCGATGGTGACGTCGGGCTCGAGCATTTTGCTCGTGAAGAGCTGGCAGGCCTCACGGAGGCGCGCGCCGTTGTAGGCGAGAAAGGTGTTGTCGATGAGGTCGGCGAGCTTCTCTTTGCCGGTAAGGTTCTTGGGGAGGATTCGCTGGCCCGAAAGATATTTGTCGCGGTTCGGGCACTTCTTCTTTTTGAGCCAGTCCGGGGCTTCGGAAAGGTCCTCGCGGTACCGGCGGTGAGTAGTCGGAGTCTTTGCCATGGCTGTGTTGAAAAGACGATTGTAGCAATCCGGAGCGCGCTCTCCGGAGAAGTCGGGCCGCTTCTGATGTGTAACGTGGACAGGCACTGCAAGCGGCGTCTATGCTCGACCTATATATGGTGAAAGCGCTGAAGGCGCGGGCGAAGACTCCGGCCGCGCTCGGTTACTCGATGCCTGCCGAATGGGAGACGCACGAGGCGACATGGCTGGCCTGGCCGCACAATCCGGAGGACTGGCCGGACAAACTGGACACCATCCGCTGGGTGTATGGGGAAATCGTGCGGAAGATCGCGCCGGGAGAGACGGTCCGGATGCTGGTGAATTCGCGCGCGGACGAGAAAGCGGCCCGCTGGTATCTGAAGCGGGCCGGCGCGCCCGTCGATGAGGTCGAGTTCGTGGTGCATCCCACCGATCGCGGCTGGACCCGCGACACAGGTCCGGTGTTCGTGAGGCGGTGTAAGAGTTCGGCGCTCGAGACAGCCATCGTGCACTTGCACTTCAACGGGTGGGCGAAGTACACGAACTGGAAGAAAGACCGCCGCGTGCCGGAGACCGCGGCGAAACTGCTCGCGAAGCCGCTGTTCGAGGCACAGGCACAAGGGAAGGATCTCATCCTCGAAGGCGGAGGCATCGACGTCAACGGGCGCGGCACGCTGATCACGACCGGGGAGTGCTACCTCGACACAGAGGTGCAGGTGCGCAATCCGGGGCTGGGCCGCGAGCAGTTCGAAGCTGCGCTGGGCGAATACCTCGGCGTCGAGAACGTGTTCTGGCTCGCGGGCGGCGTAACCGGCGACGACACGCACGGTCACGTGGACGACATCTGCCGGTTCGTGAACGCCAGGACGGTAATTCTGATCAAAGAAGACAGTCCCAATGATGTGAACCACCGCCCGCTGGCGGAGAACTGGGCGAGGATCGCCGGCTTCCGGCTGGAGGATGGCTCGAAGCCGGAGGTGATCGCGCTGCCGATGCCAGGGCCGGTGTTCTATGACGACTACCGGCTGCCCGCGAGCTACGCGAATTTCTACATTTCGAATGCGGCCGTTCTGGTGCCGACGTTCAACGATCCGAACGATCGTGTGGCGCTGGGAATTCTCAGCGAGTTGTTCAAGGACCGCGTGGTGACCGGCATTCACGCGGTGGACCTGGTGCTGGGATTCGGCACGCTGCACTGCCTGACGCAGCAGCAGCCGGCCGAATCGGCGTAGCGCGGCGACAGGCGTTCTGGCAGTTGGCTCCGGAGGAGTACTTCCCCTGCTGCGCGAGGGAGCCTGGGTGATCGACTACCGGAGATTGCGCGTCACAGCGCGGAGAGTGCAGTGACAAGCGAGTGATAGCGGGCCTTTCGGTGCAATTCGCAGCCGCGATTCGTTTGCGCTATACTTTTTCTTTCGGGCCATCGCAGGCTGGAGGGATATTTGTGCGACAGCCTGCATGTTCAGGACGGGTGGCCGAGTGGTTAATGGCAGCAGACTGTAAATCTGCCGCCCCTTGCGGGCTACGGAGGTTCGAATCCTCCCCCGTCCACCACAGATTTTGAGTTCAGCCGCGACCCGGGACCGGTGGCGCTTCGCGTCTCTCCCGGGAGGGCGGCGCTGAGTCAGGGCCGATGTAGCTCAGTTGGTAGAGCGCGTCCTTGGTAAGGACGAGGTCACCGGTTCAATCCCGGTCATCGGCTCCAGAGTTTGCGTGAGCCGCGGGCGGCAGAAGCGGGGCGCCGGAAACGGATTTCCCCCTCGTCAGCCGGTCCGGGCTCGGGAGTTCGGAAGGTCACCGGCTCAATCCCGGTTATCAGCTCCACATCATCCAGGACCCGCGCAAGCGGGTGAGAGGTTCCCTAACATGGCCAAAGAGAAATTCGACCGCAGCAAGCCGCATGTGAACATCGGCACGATCGGTCACATTGATCACGGCAAGACGACGCTGACGGCGGCGATCACGAAGGTACTGGCGAAGTCGAACCCGAA
>Ga0209777_10003414_pt1 | contig 19738 bp, 16 predicted proteins | sample FrelakmetHBP12HB_FD_187147 | JGI IMG/M metagenome (GOLD analysis project Ga0209777, IMG submission 187147) | Freshwater lake sediment microbial communities from the University of Notre Dame, USA, for methane emissions studies -HBP12 HB (SPAdes)... | ecosystem: Environmental > Aquatic >...
CCTTGCGAACGCCATCGAGCAAAGCCATGCTGTCGTCGGCCATCGTGGTGTCCCTTTCGTCGTCGGTTCTCTACTTCCAACGACGCGAGGATGACGCGGTGGCCGTTTCGCTTCACGGCCTACCCGCGCTGTTACACCAACTCTGGGGACACGACCAGCGGCCGGATTGAGGGCGGCGACTAGCCCCGGCACAGGCGACTCGAGGCGCCCCACTGCGAGCCGGGCCGCCGGGCAGCTGCAAATGCGTTGTGGCTGCCCGGCGGCCCGGGCTCAGTACGTCCTGGCGTCCGCCTCTTCGACGATCCAGACCTGCGGCGCCCCCTCGACTCCACCGCGAGCCATCACGACCGGGAGCGAGGGATCCTGCGAGAAGGCTCGTGCGCCTTCGAGCGTCGCGAAGTCGTTCACGATCACGATCGTGTTCGGATCCGCCACCTCGCGGCCGATGAAATGCCCCGTCGCTCCGTGCTGCCGACGGGTGGCCTCGTGTTCATTGAAGACTAGGAGCCAGCGGTCGTAGTCGGCCACATGATGCTGAACTATCACCTTTGCCATGGGGGGACGCTTCCTTATCCTTCGACCGAGCCTTTGGTGACCGGTCATTAGGGGCCTAACTATATGGTAAGGCAGCTTATTGTCAATACCCGTATCATTACGGCATGCCAAAGATCGAGATGCCCAATGACTTCTACGATCAGACCCCAGACGCGAACGTCGCGGCGACCGAAGGGGTGATGAACACCATCCGAACGGCCGACATGCTGTTCGACCGGATCGGGCGGCTCCTGCGTCCGTTAGGCGTCAGTGCCGCGGGCGGTCTCGCCCTCGGGATCCTCCGCGACCACGGCACGATGCCTCCTTCGGAGCTCGGTGAACAGCTCATCGTCACCCGCGCCACGGTCACCGGCCTCCTGGACTCGCTCGAGCGGCGGGGGTTCGTCAGCCGTTCCGCGAATCCGGCCGACCGCCGCAGCCTCCTGGTCGAGTTCACGCCTGAGGGCCTGGCCGTGGTCCAAGAGCTCAGGACGATCGTCCATCGCAACGAGAGGGACTGGATGAGTGCGCTCTCCGAAGCGGAGTTGGGCACCTACATCGACCTGCTGCACCGGATTCAGGACCGCCTCGCGTCGCTGAAGTCGAGCTCCCGCCGAGGCGATGGGTGAGCGCGTATGGGTCCGCTCCGGGATTAGCAACACCATCGCGGCGTAGTGGCGAGGCAGCCGCCACCGTCGTTGGTCGTTCCCCTAACGTCGTGTGCCTCGAGCTCGGACTCGACCTCCCGGCCCGGTACCGGCCACTCGTGCGCTTGCGCCGGACCGATAGACCCCGGTAGGAGAATGTGTGCTGAGCACGGGAGGCTCTGACGCGCCGCCCAAACATCGGCCGCCGCCGGGACCGCGTCGAGCCACTGGCGAGACCGACCCGCTCTGCCGGGAGAGGTGTTGCCATGGCCCATATCCGGTTGAACGCCCACTTCGATGCGCCGATCGAGCGGGTCTTCGAGCTGGGGAGCCATTTCAGCCGCTACCCCGAGTGGGACGTCCTCTGTGCCGAGTTCATCGAGATGACCGGTCCGAGCGACACGATCGGGACGAAGGTCCACATGGTCGGGCAGCTCTTGGGCCGCAACATGGATGACCGGCTCGATGTCCATCTCGACCTCCCAGTCGGTGCCCGTGCCTGCGGGCGAAGTCGCGCTCAAGTCCCTGGACATCTATGTCAACCATGGACCGGGACTTGTGGCGCCTGAGGACAAGAAACGCTCCGTGGAGCTGCTGCGCATCCTCTGGGCTGCCGGATACAGCCTGTCGCCTTCGGAGATCGAGTCGTGGGCGTTGTCAAACGATTGGACGCCGGAAGGCGCGAGGGATCTGCGACAGGTGACTATCTGGGTTCGAGAGGGCCGTCGGTTCCGGCTTGCCGGTGGTGGTCCTAGTTGGAGACCCGAGGCCCTGGAGAGCTGGCGGGAGGAAGCCGAGAACCGCGACTAGGGTCGGTCGCCTCGTGGTCGGTTTGATACCCCATGGTCGGGGCCGTCCTCCGTACCCCAATCCTTACCCCTTAGAGGGTGGATTTCGGGGGTACAGGGGGACTCCAGAGGACACATTGCACGAGGGAATTGGCCCTTTGAGCGTGCCCGTTCCGAAATGGGGTTCAGGAGGCCGAGCGTTCGAATCGCTCCGCCCCGACCAGGATTCCCTCGTCAGAAGGCCCCCGGCAGGCCAGCCGGGGGCCTTCTGATTCGGCGTCATCCCTTACGCAACCCTTACCGCCTTCTGTTGCGGATTGATCGGTGACCGAAACGACCCGCAGGGGGCGCATAGTTGGGTTCCATGGTTGAGCCGCTGTGCAGGGCCCGTTGCCGGCAGGCGTCTGGATCAGCTGATCGGAGGCTGCCGTGGACGGATTCATCCGGGCCGGTGGCATCGACACGTACTACGAGAGCGTCAGCAAGGGACCGCCGCTGTTCTTCCTCCACGGCGGGTTCGGCTGCGGGGCGGACTACCCAGACCAGCGCGACGGGCTCTCTCACACCCACCGGGTGATCCTGCTGGAGCGCCGGGGCCACGGGCACACCGCTGACGGCGAAGCTCCGATCTCGTACGACCTCATGGCCGCCGACGCGGTCGCCTTCATGGATGCTGTTGGCCTCGATCGAGCCCACGTGGTTGGCCACAGTGACGGGGCCAACACCGGGATGCCGCTCGCCATGCACCATCCGGAACGAGTGAACAAGCTGGTCCTGATCAGCGGTAACTTCAATGTCGGAGGCCTCCGGGCCGATGCGCTCAGCCGGATCGCGGAGTCGCCCGATGCGGACTGGACCGATGAGTTGGCATGGCGGCGGCGTCTCACCCCCGATCCCCTCGAACACTGGCCGGTCTTTCTCGCCAAGATGCGCCACGTGTGGATGACCGAACCGGCACTGACCGAGTCCGACCTCGCCCTGGTCACTGCGCCGACGCTCGTCATGGGCGCCGATGGGGACGTCGACACGCTCGAGCACTTCGTCGCCGAGTTCCTGGCAATCCGGGTGCCCAGCTGTCGATCATTCCCGGTGCCAGCCACTTCCTCTTTCACGAACAGCCCGAGCTCGGGAACGAGACCATCCTGCGGTTCCGGGCAGCTGGCCTGATCGCCGTCGTGGGCGGAGCGGCCACTGAGACAGCCTAGCGTCCGTTCTAACGACATCGGTGAGCTCTCGCCCCCGCTGGAGCCACTTCTGCCCGGTGCGACAATGGCGCACACGGAGGCCATGAGGCGCGGCCCAAACACCCGAGCAAGACCGGCTGCGTCGGGGGCCATGGACCCCGGTGCGATAATCGGCGGAGACACGGGGAGCTCCGACGCGCGGCCCACATACTGGCCGCCAGGACCGCGCCGAGCTACTGGCGAGACCGACCCGCGTGAAACGCATCGCGTCCCGGGGAGATTGTATGCGTCGGTTGACTCGATTCCCGGACTCGATGCTCGTCCTGCTCCAGGTCGGCCGGAGGTTGGGGGCCCCGCTGGCTTCCTTCGCGCTTGCGGTGGCCGTGCTTCTCCCGGCTGCCGGGGTTGCGAGTGCAGCCGCGTCTCCTGCCAAGTGCCCGCTCTCCGACGGCGCCAGCAACTGCGTGCTCGTCATCTCGGCGCCTGCATCGGTCGTGACCGGCATGGCATTCACGGTCCAGGTTGCCGTCACAACCAACGGGACGACGGTGGCGAGGGCCGATCCGTGCGCATCCAAGGTCCCGATCACGCTCGATGTCTACGGGGTGGGCACTTACACAGAGACGGCTTCAGCCGGGATCGCCTCGTTCAACGTGACAGTCCCGTTGAACGACAACGGAACTGTCACGATCGACGCCTACGGTCCGAACCAGCCGGCAGCCGCGCCTGCCCTCTCGACGGGCTGCACGTCCTACTACTTCCAGCCCGCCTACTGGTCCGTGATGGCGCTCACCATCCCGCCGACGCAGCCGATCGTCCCGTGCCCGCCCGGCGCCAGCTGCACCCAGGCCTACAGCGGCACCGGGACCGCGGCGACGCTGTTCGCGGACGACGGTGCCTTTTCCCCGCTCTTCTCGGGTAGCTACTTCACCACGCTCGGCGAATCGGGCCTCACGGTAGGCTGCGCCCTGAGCCTGACCCCACGCGACCCTGATGGCGTCCTCGGTTACACCTACGCGGGCGACGACCCGGTCACCGTCGTGTTCGCCCTTGGCCCGAGCCTGGTGACGAAAGGCATCGGCCTCTACAACGTCTGCTGGAATTCCTCCGTGCCGTGGACCCAGCCATCCGGCAAGCGGGCGGTGCCCAACATCGTCGACGGCACCCCGGACGGCACCTTCACAGGCCTGCTGCCCAACTGCAAGCTCGGCTCCCGCGGACCGTGCGTGCTCTTCCGCTGGTCGTGCGTGCTCTTCCCCTGGTCGTGCATGTTCTTCCGCAGGTCGAACCAGTACAACGCCGCTTTCATCGGCGTCCTGGCGCCCTGGGACGATCCGCGGGGATACGTCGGCTACTAGTGCCCGCGGCCTGGTCGGGCCCACCCTCTACTCGTAAACGAGGGCGCACGGGCCTGCAAGTGCGACCTTGCGGTCTTCTGCGCCGCGATCAGGCTCGTTGTACGGACGGTCAGGCCTGCGCCGCGAGCTCCTCGAGCCACCGTCGAGCGGCCGCGGCAGACACGAGGTCGCCCTTCGCCTGGTAGAGGGCCAGCGCCTCCGTCTGCACTCCGGCCGCCTGATCGCGCTTGCCGCTCGCGGCGAGCACGTGCGCGAGCGCCGAGAGCGCCGACGCCTGGTCCCTGGGGTCGTCCTCCGTCCGGCTCAACTCGACCGCCTCGCGGCAGACCTCCTCCGCCTCGACGTGCCGGCCGGCACGGGCGAGCAGCCTGCCCCTGACCGATCGCAGGATGACCTGCGTCACGACGTCGTCGGGAGCCGCCACGTCGGCGCCGGTCGACTCCATCGCGCCGGCCTCATCGAACCGCCCCTGTGCGAAGAGAGACTCGGCCAGGAGCGCGGCGACGGTGGAAATGTAGTTGCGTTCACCCAGCGACTCCAGCCTGGCATAGTCGCACCGCAGCTCGGCCTCGGCCGCCGAGGGGTCGCGCGCGAGCATCTCGATCGGGCCCGAGTCGATCGACGTCAGGGCTGCGTGGAACCGCCAGCCGAGCTCCTCGAGCATGGCCCGCGACCGCCGGTACTCCTCGCGGGCCGCCTCGAAGTCGCCCTGCATCGCATGGAGGTGAGCGAGGCTGCGCAGCGCGACCGCCTCCGCCTTCCGGTCCCCGCCGAGGCTGTCGATGACCTCGCCGCACCTGCGGATCGCCTCGGGGACCGGCGTCGGCCCGAGCTGGGCGCAGAGAGCCAGGTTCGGCCCGGCGCGGATCTCGAGGATCCGGTCGCCGGCCAGGCGCGCGTGCTCGATCGTGTGCGCCACCGCTTCCGCCGCCGCGCCCCACCGCGCGTCGACCATGCGAACGCTCGCCAGGGCCAGCCACGCGCGCGCGATCCCGGCCTCGTAGCCGACGGCCTCGAGCACGGCGAGGCCCGCCCGGAGGTGCGCCTCGATGTCACCCTCGACCTGCGTCGGGTCAGTCCAGTACCGCGTCATGAGCCGCTCGAGCGTGGCCATCGTCTCAAGGCCGACGTCGCCGAGGCCGCGGGCCTCCTCTTGGGCCGATCCGAAGGCCTGGTCGGCTGCCGAGCGCTCGCCGGTCTCCCTGAGCGCGAGGGCGAGCTGGAAGAGGAGGCGGGGCCGCGACGGGTCACCGGCCGGCAGGAGGGCCGCCGACCGGCGGACGAGATTCGCCGTCGCCGGCATGTCGCCCCGGACGAACGCTCGCTGGCCGGCCGAGCCGAGCCGACTCGATGCGTCGATCCCGAGGGCGTGCCCGTGGTCGTCCAGCGGCCCGAGCTCGGCAAGGTACCGGTGCGCCTGCTCGAGGTGGTAGCCGAGGATCTCCTCGAACTCGGTCGCCCTGTCTCTGACCTGGTTTGCCTCGTCCGCCCACGCGACGAAGCGCTCGTGGAGGCTCGCCCGCCTCCGCTTGAGAAGCCCCGCGTAGGCGGCGTCTTGGATCATCTGGTGGCCAAACCTGTACTCGAGGCCGTCGCCGGCCGCCGGCTCCACCGGGCGCACGAGCTGGCGCGCCGCCAGCTGGCCGAGCCGCTGGGGGACCCAATCGCGGAGGTCGCCGTCAACAATCGCCTGGAGGGCCAGACGGTCGAAGACGAGCCCGATAACGGAAGCGGGGTCGACGACCGCCCGCTCGCCCTCCGGGAGCGCGTCGAGGCGGGCGGCGAGCAGGGCGTGGATCGTCGGCGGGATCTCGAGGTGTGAGAGGTCCCCCACGGTCTCCCACCGATCTCCCGAGCGCCGCAGGATGCCGGTCTCCGTCAGCATCGCGACCAGCTGCTCTACGAACAGCGGGTTGCCCTCAGCCGCGGCGACGATCCGGTCACGCATGGTGGCCACGAGCCCGACCTCGCCCAGGAGGTTCTCGGCCACGCGCGCAGCGTCTGCGTCGGAGAGCGGCGAAAGGACGATCGTCCGCCCCTCCGGCCCTTGCCCCCAGTCCGGGTGCCTCTCGAGCAACTCCTCGCGGGCCGTGCAAAGCAGGAGGATCGGCGCGCCCGCTGAGGTGGACGTCAGGTGGCCGAGCAGGTCGAGGAAGGTCGGCTCGGCCCACTGGATGTCGTCGAACGCAACCACTAGCGGCCGTCGCCCGGCCATGATCTCGAGGAACCGCCGGATCCCCCAGAACAGCTCGCCGACCTGGAACGGCGCGTCCCGCAGTCCGACCGCCGCCGCCACGCGCTCGACGACCCCGTCGTCGCCGACGAGGCGGCGGAGCTTCCGGATCGCGACCGTCGGGGTGTCCGCCTCTCGCAGGCCAGCCGCGTCCCGGACGGCCTCGACGACTGGCCAGAACGTGATGCCTTCGCCGTACGAAAGGCAGCGGCCGCCTACGATCGTCGCGTGGGCGCCGACCGTGCCGAGGAACTCCGACACCAGACGGGTCTTGCCCACGCCAGCGCTGCCGACGACGGTCACGATCCGGCAGGCCGGAGCATTCCTGGCAGTGGCGAAGGCCTCGGCTAGGAGGGCGAGCTCTCGCTCACGTCCGACCAGCGCCGTGGCCGGGTGGCGGGCTGCCGGCAGGGTGGCGGCCACGCCGACGAGCCGATGCGCGGGGACGGGCTCGGATTTCCCCTTGAGCGTGAGTGATGCCACCTGCTCGAGGTGTGCGGAGCCGCGGACGAGAATCTCCGTCAGGCCGCCGACGATGATCTCTCCCGGGGCTGCCGCCTGCTCCAAGCGTGCGGCGACGTTCACGGCATCTCCGGTGACGAGGCGCTGACCGAGGTCCGCCTCACCCGTGACCACCTCTCCAGTGTTCACGCCGATCGCGACCTCCAGGGTGGTCCCGGACTCGGTCTCGAGCGCGGCCGCCAGCGCCCCGATGGCCGCGCGCATCTCCAGAGCCGCGCGGACCGCCCGGAGCGCGTCGTCCTCGTGTCGCGCAGACAGGCCGAACACGGCCATGACGGCGTCGCCGATGAACTTCTCGACCGTCCCGCCGTGCCGCGCAAGGGCCCTGCGTGACGCCTCGAACGCACGGCTCATCACGGCCTGCTGGGCGCCCGCGGCGAGCCGCCCGCCGACCCGGTCACGGGCGTGGAGGGCGGCGAACACGATGGTCACCGTCTTCCTCATCGGTGCCGCTCGCTTGGCAACGAGCGGCCCACCGCACCCGCCGCAGAGGCGAAACTCGGTGGGGTTCTCCGTCCCGCAGTTCGGGCAGATCCGCCCCGCGGGGGCCTCCGCCGCCGAGGGCAGTGCCCACGCCAAGAGCACCGAGTCGGCCGACACCAGCCGGAATGAGGGCACCGGGTCGGCGTTCCGCGGCCGGGCGAGGCAAGGCTCGACCTCGACTGGACCGGCTACCTTCACGGCAGCGTATGTGGGCTCGTCGAGAAGCGCCTCGAACGGCGGGGCCGACTGCTCGAGCCATCCGGAGACCCGGATGGCGTCGCCGGTCAGGATGTGCTCGCGTTCGCCGGCGGCGCGGACGACGAGCGTGCCAGTCGCGAGCCCGGTCCGGTTGACGAGCTGGACGCCCCAGCGGTCGGCCAGCCGGGCGTTGAGCGCAGCGAGCTCCGCTTGGCATTCGGCGACCGCTGCCACGGCCCGCGGGGCGTGGTCGGCTCGCCCGTCGCTCAGACCGAAGACCGCGACTATGGCATCGCCGATGATCTTCTCAATCGTCCCGCCGTGCGCCTCGATGACGAGACGCATGGCTTCGAAGTAGAGATCGAGGACCTCGCGAAGGCTCTCGGGATCGAGCCTCTCGCCGAGCGCAGTCGATCCCTGCAGATCGGACGTCATGACGGTCGCGTTGCGGCTGACGTCCGGCATGGGCTCGACATCGGGGAAGCTGCGGCCGCAATGCCCGCAGCGGGCGAACCGCGCCATCCGTTCGCGTCCGCAGTACGGGCAGGTTTCCACGGACGCAGTCTAGCCGCGCGTGGTGCGCGGGGGACACCCCTCGATGGTGGCCGTCGGGGGGGTCGCTGCCGGGCCCGCCGGTTGCGCCGAGGTGTGTGCGACCTCGCACTGGCACGTGTGCCGCTTGTCGCCGACAATATCTGCGCTCCGCCCCGATGAGTTCGTGCGGCTGCATCGGGGTGGCCATACGAGCGAACATCCCCGCGCACGATGACCACATCGCGTCAGGCGGCTCGATGCAGCAGGAAGTCCGCTGCCGTGTTGGGGCGGGACCTGAGTGCGTGCTGGCTGCGTGCGCTGGCGACCAGTTCTCCCAGGGCCCGGGTGGTCCCAATCCGGATGAGCCACGGCCGCGCCGACCGCAACGCGATGAACGCGACGATCTCCTTATTCCCCGCAGCCGCCAACCCTCGCCCCAGGTCTAGCTCGGAGGGTTCAGCCAGGCCGGATTGAGAAGAGGCCCCGACGGGGCGGCCGGGGCCTCCATATGCCGTTTAGTTCCAGAGGCCAGAGCTACCCGCCCGTCACGTTGGTCGGAGCGGTCACTTTGTTCGCGGGGTCGTTGACGTTGGTGATGTCGAACTTCATCTCGTAGGCGACGCTGTTGTCGCTGGCCGTGGCCAGCAGATCCATGCTGACCGGGTAGCCGCCATCCTGCGCAACCCAGACATCGGCCGCCCACGTGGCGCCCGCTACGTCGAGGAGTGACCCGTAGTCAGCCAGAGCTGCGGCTGACGCCTGATAGTGATCGCAAGCCACGCCGTTCTTGGTTTCCGATCCGACTTTGTTGTAGCCGCTGATGACGGACGTGTCGATGGCGTTGGAGAACATTGCGGCCGGCGACAACGAGTCGGCCATGCCAGTGCCGGAGACCGCAGTCTTGAGGAAGCTGCCGCTGCCGCCCAGGTCGAGGTAGTCGTAGCCACCGACCTCGATGATGTGGAAGCCGGCCATGTTGATATCGGCGGCCTTCTCGGGCGTGAGCGTGACGGTGCCGCTCATCGTGAAGGGGGCGTTGCCCGAAGCCGAGGAGCCGCCGAGCATCGAGAGCGTGGAAGCGAAGTCACCGCCGGCAAGGGTCATGCTGAACTTGTAGCTGCTGACGTTGGAAAACGCGCTCGCCGCTCCGCTTAGCCCTGAGCCACCGCTCGTGGTGCTGCCACTGTTGGCGGCGGGGGTGCTGCCGCCGTTGGCGTTGGTGCCTGCGGGCGCCGCCGTGGTGGCGCTGCTGGAGCAGGCACTCAGAGCGATCGCCATTACAGCCAGCAAAAGGAACAGGCTGCGGCCCTGCCTCAACACAAACCGAAACACTCCAGACCTCTCCTTGTCCCTGGTGAGGCCGGCTGACGGTAGCCGACTTTGGAGCGACAAGCTCCCGACTCCCTGTAACGCCGGCATCGAGACCAAGTTATCACGACCAGCACGACCTACCCATTCGGCCAGGTGACGCCCTGAGCATCCCAGTGCTGCTCGAGCTCCTGCCAGACCCGCCGCACGATCGCGGCCTCGTCCCGAGACCGCCTCACGCCCAAGTGGAACCTGGCAGGGCCTATCTACGATTGGAGGCCGGATTGGCCCATCGGGCCATCGAGGCGCCTGTGCCGACCCTGCTCCGGCAGTTCATGGTCGAATCGGTGGTGTCCGTGGCTCCAATGCTGCGGGTGGTGGGCATGATGGCTGCCGGGGAACTCGAGTTCCACTCCCCAATGCTCGAACCGCTCTTCAAGCGCCCGGCGCGACGAGCTTGGCCACATGGCCATCGAGACGACACCGACGCCGGCATCTCCGGCCAGATGGATATGCCGGCCGCAGCTCAGCACGGCATGCACGCTTGCACGATGTCCGACCGACCTCCCCGTGCGGCCGAACCACACGTCTGTCCAGCGGCGCACGTAGACGCTTCCGTCTCGGAGCTCCACGTCATGGGACCAGAAGCCGCCCAGCACCACGGCGGCGAACCAGGCGGGAATGGCGACGAGGACCATGGCGATCGCCAGTCCGTCATCCGTTCCGCGTTGCCTCATGCCGATCAACCCGAGGAACATCACGGCGGCGCCGGCCAAAGCAAGAATCCAGGCCCAGCCCTGGACGAGCGGTGGGTTCACGCACGTGGTGAGTTCGTCGAGCTCTGCGCGGATGTACCCGGCTGGAACGTGCGTTGGCAGGTAGAAGTAATAGAGGCTGGGGTAGGCCGAGCCGGGAGAGACCCAACCCGTACTTCGATACCTCGGATCGAGCCACCGTGGTGGCGGAATGGGCGAGCCGAGCAGCGCGTCGGCAAGACGGGAGGATGTCGACATGGGTCCCTCACCAAGACCGGCTGCACTCACAGGCACCGCAATTGTCGATCCTGGGAAACCGCGAATGTGCGCGAATCCGCCCCCCGCAATCTTGTGGCGGGCAGGCAGGTCACTTACACCCGATCGTGCAGGAACAGCCGGGGTCGGCAGGCGGGGACCGAGCAGGTCCGACCAGCCGAGCCGCTGCGTCGGGGCCGGTTGAATCGCCCCGGTCGAGGTTAGGATTGGGGTGTGCAGCCCGGCAAGCAGACCATGTCGGTCCGCAGGAGGACGGTTACGTGTCCGGAAGGCCCAATGCAAGCCCGCGACTCCCTCCACGCTGGTTCGTCCGCTCCGCCTGGGCAGTTCACCGTGCCATCTATCGCCTCACCGGCGGCCGACGCGGCCTGTGGCGTCCGAAGAGGGACAAAGTGGGGCGCGATGCGCCTCAAGACGATCGGGCGCCGCACGGGCAGGGAGCGCAGCGCGATCCTCGGTTACTAGGAGGACGGGCCGAACCTGGTCACCCTGGCCATGAATGGCTGGGCAGACGGCGAGCCGGCTTGGTGGCTCAACCTGCAGGCGCATCCCGACGCCAGGGTCGACCTACCCGATGGATCGCGCGCGGTGCGCGCCCGTGCGGCGGAGGGGGACGAACGCTCACGCCTGTGGGCAAGGTGGCGTGACATGGGGGACGACGTCGACGCTTATGCCACCCTGCGATCCTCTGAAACGGCGGTCGTGATCTTGGAGCCATCAGGCATCACTTGACACTGGCGCGTGCCGTGGCTGTCGCCGACGATCCTCTTCGGTAGCCTTCCAGGTTCGTGCTCGTAAACAGAGCACTGGTCGTGGCCCCTCACGTGGGGATGTCCCTGCGAGTCCGGCTCACGCGGGCTTCGATCCGTAGGCGAAGACGACGTCATCGGTGATGCGTGTGACCCGCTTTCTTTCGAAGTAGGCGCGCGCCCTCGAGGCTTCGGCGGCGACATCTTCCGGCGGGAATGCCGCATACCACCACGAGGCGGTTATGGCGGCAAAGAAGTCGAAGGCCTGTCCTCCGGTCGCGAAGTCGTTGCGCCAGATCGCGTGAAAGGTCCTCGTGTTCGTCAGCCCCGCCCGGCGGAGCATCGCCTCGACCTCGGCGTCGGTGCGGGGCCAGAACTCGAGCCGGTAGCCGAGCACTCGCCGCTTGTTGATCACCCGGAACGACGCATCCACAGCCTCCCAGAAATGCTCGGGACCATGCGCCCCTACGCAGACCAGCCCGCCCGGTCGTGTGACCCTCGCCAGCTCCGACACCGCCGCCTGCTGGTCCGGCAGCAACCCGAGCGTCATCCCGGTCATGGCAACGTCGAAGCTGCCTGGCGGGAACGGGAGTGACTCGGCATCGAGCTCGCAGAAGCGGATCCGGTCTGCGCCGTACCCGGCGGCGGTTGCCTTCTCCTCCGCCATGCTCAGCATCCGCGTCGAGATGTCACCACACGTCACGCTCGCCGCGCCCTCTTCGAGGGCGAGAAACGACAGGGCACCTGTTCCGCATCCGACGTCCAGGACCTCTTTGCCGTGAAGGTCCACTCCCTCGAGCTGAAGCCGACCGGCCCGTACCTGGAACTCGAGACCGAGGGCGTCGTATTGAGACACGTGATCTGTGAACTGCCCTTCGTAGCCCCGCCGGACGCGTTCCTTCATCGCCCGGACGTTGCGCGCGTTGCCGGTGGCCCACGCGAGAACGTTGCTGGCATTCACGAGCAGGGCCATCTCCCGGCTCAGTCTTCCGGTCCACATCACTGGCGGAGACATCGCCCGCGGCTCCTTTCTCTCCGCGATGGTTTGGGGCGCTTCGCGTATTCACTCTACGCCCGACGCCAAACACGGTCCTCCAGATCGCCTACGGTCGCTTGGGCTGCGTCAGATCGGGGTTGGCGCCAAGCGACAACGCGCCTGTCCGAGACAACCCGCAACATCTCCGCGATCACCTCCGGCAACCCGAACCGGATCGCCCGTCGGGCCAAAGACAAGATCGTCGGGCGGACTCTTGCTCGAGGCGGTTTCTGGCGGCTGTTGTGGCGACACTGAGCGCGTAGGAATCAACCCGGTCAGGTTCTGGCCAACCAACTTGTTCGCTGTCGCCTCACCAGCGCGCTCACTGCTAAGGTTGGCGTGAGTCAAGGGCGAGGAGGTCGAAGCGCATGCGCATGGCGGACCTGAAGGCCGGCTGGGCGATCCTCGGCAATGACGGGCACCGCTTTGGGACCGTCCAGCACGTGGGCCAGAACTACGTACTCGCGTCGAGACCAGGTCTCCGCGGCCGTTCGTACGTTCCCGCGTCTCACATCGCCAACGTCGAACACGAGGTCGTGTACCTCAACCTTGCGAAACGTGAGGCGGACGAAATGGGCTGGGAGGAGCCACCAAGGGACCAGGATGCGCCGGAGACCACGCCGGAAACAGACTTGCATCGGCACGTCTGACGGGGCGCTCCACGCACGATCCAGCTCATCGGGGCGCCCTGGAGAGGCGGCCGTGTGTTCTCGACTTGAGGGCGGCTCAGAGTCGCATCGGGTGGCATGAGCCCAGATTCTTGATGTAGGACAGATGCCGCAGCGTCCTATGGGTGTCGCAGTGCTGGCGATTGCCAGCGAGGCCGGCACGTTCGTCGGGTCGTGTGTGGGTGAGGGACGGCGGAGCAGCATGCTTAGGGCATCATGAAGACCCGCCTGGTCGCCTTCGGACTCGTTGAGATCAACGGTCAGACTTACGATCACGACGTCCTGGTCGAGCGCGGCCGGGTTTCTCCTCGTCACAAGAAGGCCTCGAAGCGGCAGCGCGACCGGTACGGCCACACCCCGCTGACGACGGCGGAGCCCCTGCCCCGGCACTGCCGTCGACCGATCGTCGGGACGGGCGTCGACGGCGGCCTGCCGGTAGCGCCGGAGGTGATCGAGGAGGCCCGCCGACGGGGGGTCGAGCTGCTGACGCTCCCGACCGCGGAAGCGTGTGCTCGGCCCTCGGCGGCCGACGTCGACGAGACTGCCGCGGTCCTGCACGTCACCTGCTGAGGGGGATCGGGACGCTAGAGAGGCTGACCCGGTCGTCTCGGCCAGGCGCGGCTAGGGCGCGCCGCCCTTGAGGCGGACGCCACCCAACACGAGGCCAGAGAACGCTCGTCAGCGGCCGCCCACAGAGTCACAATGGGGAGGACCCGGCGCTCCGGGAATACCGCCGGCGAGGCGCTGCCGTTGCAGCTCCACATCGCCGGACCTCACAAGGGCGGGTGTCGGGTCGTCCCCTCTTGGCCGTACCCCTCGCGGCTTGTGCAGGCCGCAGCCTTCGGCCGCAAATACCCGCAGCCACGCCGCCGGCCGTCCCATGCTTGCGAGCGGAAGGTGGCACGTGGGCGACAAGACTCCGAAGAGGCCGGCGAAACCCAAGAAGCCGAAGCCGCCGAAGAAGCCCGTCGCTTAGAGGACATGCGTTCGAGCACGAGCTCCGATACGAAGCTACGGCCGCGCCAACCTCGACGAATTCGATCCGCATCCCGGCCGCGTTCGTGGCTGGGGTGATTGCATTCGTGGGTCACCTCGGGCGCGACGCGAGGATGCGCCATCGTGCCTTTGAACAGGATGGAAACCGAGTCTTGGGGGCCCGGGCTCCATCCGCAAGGGGGTTATTGGCCTAGTAGTCCATGTCCCCGCCATAACCGCCGCCAGCTGGCACGGATTGCTTCTTCTCCGGCAGGTCGGTAATGAGCGACTCCGTCGTCAGGACCATCGCCGCAATGGAGGCGGCGTTCTGGAGCGCCGACCGCGTCACCTTGGTAGCATCGACGATGCCCTTCGCGAACATGTCGCCGTAGTTGCCCTTGAGGGCATCGAAGCCGTGATCCCGCTTGAGGCGCTTCACCTTCTCGACCACCACCTCGCCGTGCGCGCCGGCGTTGTCGGCGATCTGGCGGATGGGCGCTTCGAGCGCGCGGCGCAGGATGGCGAGGCCGACCGCCTCGTCGCCCACCAGCTCGACCAGATCGAGCACCGGGATGGCCTGGAGCAGGGCCACTCCGCCGCCCGCGACGAGGCCCTCTTCCACCGCCGCACGGGTGGTCGAAAGCGCGTCCTCGATGCGGTGCTTCTTCTCCTTGAGCTCGACCTCGGTCGCCGCGCCGACCTTGATGACCGCAACACCACCTGCGAGCTTGGCCAGGCGCTCCTGGAGCTTCTCCTTGTCGTAATCGGACGTGGTGTCCTCGATCTGGGCCTTGATCTGGCTCATCCGGGCCTTGATCAGCTCGGGCGAGCCCGCGCCGTCCACGATCGTGGTGTCGTCCTTGGTGGCCATCACGCGGCGAGCCTGGCCGAAGTCTTCGAGGGTGACCGAGTCGAGCTTGCGCCCGATCTCCTCGCTGATAACGGTGCCGCCGGTCAGGATCGCGATGTCGCGGAGCATCTCCTTGCGCCGATCGCCGAAGCCGGGGGCCTTGGCGGCCAGGACCGACACGGTGCCTCGGAGCTTGTTGACGACGAGCGTGGCGAGGGCCTCACCGTCGACGTCCTCGGCGATGATGACCATCGGCTTGGTCTGGCCGACGGCCGTCTCGAGCGCCGGCAGCAGGTCCTTGATGCTCGAAATCTTCCTGTCGGCGATCAGGATGAGTGGGTTCTCAAGGACCGCTTCCATGCGGTCGGTGTTGGTGACGAAGTAAGCGGAGATGTAGCCGCGATCGAACTGCAGGCCCTCCGTGTACTCGGTCTCGAGGCCCAGCGTCTGGCCCTCCTCCACGGTGATGACGCCGTCTTTGCCGACCTTGTCCATCACCTCGGCGATGATCTTGCCGACCTCGGGATCGGCGGCGCTGATCGAGGCCACGGCCGCGATCTGCTTGCGGTTGTCGACCGGGCGGGACCCGCGCTTGAGCTCGGCGACGATCGCCTCGACGCCCTTCTCGATACCAAGCCTGACAGCGATCGGGTTAGCCCCGGCGCTGACGTTCCGGAGGCCCTCGGAGACGATCGCCTGGCCCAGGACGATGGCGGTCGTGGTGCCGTCACCGGCGACCTCGTCGGTCTTGGTGGCAACTTCCTTGAGAAGCTGGGCGCCCATGTTCTCGAATGGGTCCTCGAGTTCGATCTCCTTGGCGATCGTCACCCCGTCGTTGGTGATAGTGGGAGCGCCGTACTTCTTGTCGAGGACGACGTTGCGGCCCTTGGGCCCGAGCGTGACTCGCACGGCGTCGGCCAGGCGGTCGACGCCGTGCATGAGGCTCCGGCGCGCCATCTCATCGAAAAGGAGTTGCTTGGCCACGACGTTTGCCGTCCTTTCAGGGTGTGCGGGAGGCTTGCCGGCATTGGCCGGGGAGCAGGAGCCGAAGCCTGACCTAGGGTCAGCTCTCGACCACCGCGAGGATGTCCTTGTGGCTGATGATCAGTAGGTCTTCGCCGTCGAGCTTGAATTCAGTACCGCCGTACTTCGCGTAGAGGACCTTGTCTCCACGCTTTAGGTCCATCTGTTCGCGCTTGCCGTCGTCGAGGACACGACCCGGGCCGACAGCCAGGATCGTCCCCTCCTGGGGCTTCTCTTTGGCTGTATCGGGGATCACGATGCCGCTCTTGGTCGTCTCTTCGCCGGGAGTCGGCTGAACGACCACTCGGTCGCCCAGCGGGTGGAGCTTCTTTCCGATCAGGGCGGCGCCAGTGTGCGCGGTCGACTTCGAGGGGCGGGCGGGCTTGGCTTTGGTGGCGGTAGCCACGAATGTTCCTCCTGAAGGTCCGTTCTGCGGACAGGGTTCCCGGCCTGCGGCCGGCCCGGACACGTTCCGAGTCGGGCAGAAGACGCCATCTACTTGGATAGGTCAATCTCTGCGGGACCGTCTCATCAGTATGGTATTGTTTGGACTAATGTCAATCGACACGGCCGCAGTTTCACCCGCCCACTTGACCTCCACGTCGTACCTCGTGCTGGGTCTGATCGATCGAGAAGGTCCGTCCACGCCCTACGAGCTCAAACGCCACGTGGGCGCGACCATCGGCCATTTCTGGTCGTTCCCCCATGCCCTTCTCTACAAGGAGCCGGCGCGCCTAGTCGAGCTCGGCCTGTTGACCGAAGAGCGCGAGGCGGATGGGCGGCGGCGGCGGCTCTTCACGATTACCGGCCGCGGCCGCGCGTCGATGCGGGCATGGCTCGCGAAGCCCTCGCAGGAGCCGACCGAGCTGCGCGACGCCGGCTTGCTTCAGCTGTTCTTTGCGGATCTGGGCTCAACCGACGACCGCCGAGCTCTTGCGGTTGCGCAGCTCACGATCCATCGCACTGCCCTTGCCCGCTACGAGGACGACCGGCGGGGCGAGCGCGGACTCCGGGGCTCGGACGCAGCGGCGCGCACCGTCGAGCATTGGCGAGGGGTGACCCTGCCCATGGGCCTCCTCTACGAGCGGGCGGCGATCGAGTTCTGGGAGGGCGTAGCCGCCGGCGCCTGCGTCGATGACGCGGCCGCGGACAGAGCGCGGGCGGAGGACGACGGCGCCCGCCTCGCCTCCAACGAAGCCTGGCGAGACGGAGGCGGCGAGGGGTAGGCGGGGCCCGCGGTTCCCACGGGGGCCGCCCAGACCCTCCGCGCGTGAGCGTCCGTGTCGCGATCTGAGGGCCAAGCTGTCACGAGCAGGTCATCGTGTTGGAGCTGTGGGTCGCGGTTGAAGGACGATCCGTTGGCCTGGATTGGAGGCCCAAGACGCTCGCCTCTGCCATCTAGACCACGTTCTCCGCGCGTCTTCTAGCGGCGGTGCCGGCCCAAACGACCGTTACTTGGGCGGATCCTCCCGACTACAGCCGCGGGCACGCAGCTGGTCCGTACGAGGCCGCAGTCGCCCCGTCGGGGCACGCCGAGAGGGCTACTATGCGCCATGGGCTCGACCCCAGGCTGGGCGGGCTGAGGGAGCTGACGGAGGCGTGGCGTGGACATCACCGATGTGCGCAAGGTGCTCATCATCGGCAGCGGCACGATGGGCCTGCAGATCGGGCTACAGTGCGCCACGCACGGCTACGCGGTCACGCTGTACGACGTCGACCCGGCCGCCCTGGAGTCGGGGACGCGCAGGCTCCACACCTACGCGGACGAGCAGCTCAGGGCGGGCGTGATCGACGAAGCGACCCGCGAGCGGGCGCTGGCGGCCATCACTTCCACCACCGACCCGGCGACGGCCGCGGCCGAGGCCGACCTCCTGAGCGAGTCGGTACCGGAGGACCCGGCGTTGAAGGGCCGCGTGCTGGGGCAGTTCAACACGCTGTGTCCGGCCCGCACAATCTTCACCACCAACACCTCGTCGCTGCTGCCCTCGATGTTCGCCGCCGCCACGGGGCGTCCAGACCGCTTCGCCGCGCTGCACTTCCACGCCCCGGTGTGGAGGTCCAACGTGGTCGACGTGATGCCCCATCCGGGGACCTCATCCGAGACGACCGAGCTGCTCCTCGCCTTCGCAAGACGGATCGGGCAGATCCCCATCCGGCTCCGCAAGGAAAGCTACGGCTATGTCTTCAACGCTATGTACAACGCGATCAACCGGGAGGCGATCACTCTCGTCGCCAACGGCGTCGCGTCGGTCGAGGACGTGGATCGGGCCTGGATGGGGATCTTCAAGATGCCCATTGGGCCCTTCGGGGCGCTGGACGACGTAGGCCTCGACACTGCCTGGCACATCACCGACTTCTGGGCCCGCCAGCTCGGCGATGCGCAGCTGCGCACCAACGCAGCCTTCCTCAAGCCCTACCTCGATCGCGGCCGCCTGGGCGTCAAGACCGGCGCGGGTTTCTACAGCTACCCAGATCCTGCCTACACCAAGCCCGACTTCGTGGAGTCCGGGGCCGTGAGCGAGCCCGTCGGCATCCAGGCGGCGACGAGCGAGGCTGGTTCCCAGGCGGCGGACCTCTCGCTGATGGAGCGGCTCAAGCGCCGGGGCTCCAGTCGAAGGACGGAGCGGGTCGGCTCCGCGGCCGCCGGCCGGACGGCCTCGTCGGAGTCGACACTGCAGGAACGACCCTGGGGCTTCCGCGGCCAACGCGGCATTACCGCCGCCTTCGCGCCCGCCGACCTCACGGTCTATCGGTCGATGCTGCCCGAGGCTTTCGACCTGCCGGAGTCGCCGCTTGTCATCGTGACCGTCGTCGGCTATTACGAGGTATCGCTGCCCCTGATCCCTTACGGCGAGGGATACGTCCTGCTGGCGTGCCGTTTCCGGGGACGGACCGGCTGGTACGTGGTGACCATGCCCGTCGACGATGCGACGGCGTGCTCGAGCGGGCGTTCCCTCGGCTTCCCCAAGTACGTCGCCGACCGCATCGAACTCGGGCAGTCGGACGGCGTGTGGCGCGGTCGCGTGGCCCACCAAGGCCGGGAGATCATGGCGCTTACTTTCACGCCGAGCGCGGACGCCGGGCCTGTCGACACGAGCAGCACCGATCCGGGGTTGCCCTGCTTCCTGCACCTTCCACCGGCCAAAGGCCCCCTCGTCAACCAGGTCGACACGCGGCTCTTCGGACCCCGTCGCACCGTGACCACGGCCGGTGCGGCGACCGTGCAGGCCGATCCCGGAGAAGCGTGGGCCGGGTTGCTGCCAGCCGCGGGAGGCCCAGTTCCGGCCACGTTTGACGAGATGACGGGAGACTGGATCCTCGTCGAGGCCGGTCTGCGTCACTCCTAGTCCAGAACCCGATCATCCTGACGCCGCTCACAGCGATCATCGGGACCTTCCGGTAGCTTCATCTCGCCACTCCGCCACTCCGCCACTCCGCCACTCCGCCACTCCGCCACTCCGCCACGACGCTGCCATCGTGTCGAGATGCCGCTGGTAGCGCCCGTGCCGATTCGCTGGTCGCGAACGATCCCAGCGATAGTCCGAGGAGCTCGTGCGGCTGGTCAGGGCCTCTTGGGCGGATCGAGCTTACGCCCAGGGCTAGAGTCGGGCTTACGT
>Ga0209777_10003415_pt1 | contig 19737 bp, 45 predicted proteins | sample FrelakmetHBP12HB_FD_187147 | JGI IMG/M metagenome (GOLD analysis project Ga0209777, IMG submission 187147) | Freshwater lake sediment microbial communities from the University of Notre Dame, USA, for methane emissions studies -HBP12 HB (SPAdes)... | ecosystem: Environmental > Aquatic >...
TGTATAAATAAGAGACTAAATCCTACATCGGATTTAAAGATAGGAAAAATTTATACAGTAAAAACGGATGAGACATACGGAGATATGCAAATTCTGGGACTACAAGGAGTTTGGACAGCAAGTCAATTCGAGTTAGCAAAGACAGCAAGAAAAGCAAAACCAAAGGTCTACGGCATAGTAAAGTTTCTTAAATCACTCGAAAGGAGAACAAAATGAATCTATTCGTATTGGCGGAACTTGAGTTGAAAAGAGAGCGTAAAAGCTACACGGCTAACGATGTGATTGATTACGCAATCAAAATCAGAAAGTTCATGGATATACATAGGTTAACAGACGATAAGATTGGGCAGGAAAACATCAAATTTTATCATTACGGAAATAAAATAAAAATCTATGAGCCAAAATAAGTGCTTAACTTGCGGAAAAGAAATTGCCGGAGATAGGAAATATTGTAAAAATTGTACGCGCTTTAAATCGTACAAACAACAATCGTCAGAATATATCTTGCAAAGGGAACGAAATAAGAAAATCAATCGAGAATTACACGAAGAACATTTAAAAGCGAAAGCAGTAAGGGAACAACAAGAAAAATCAGAGTGTAAATATCGGTTACAAAATAGCAAAACAAACAGAAAGATAAGAACAGCATTGAGCGGGAGATTAAATATAGCGTTAAAAAGAAACAGAAAAGGAGGTCATTTAGTTGATTTGCTTGGATGTAATATAGATAATTTTCGACAATATTTAGAATCTAAATTTACAAAAGGTATGAATTGGGAAAATCACGATGTAAATGGTTGGCATATAGACCATATCGAGCCTTGTTGTAGTTTCGATTTATCTCAAACGGAAGAACAGCGTAAATGCTTTCATTACACTAATTTACGCCCTTTATGGGCGAAAGAAAATTGGAAAAAACGAAGCAAAGACTTGACAAAGAGAAAATCTCATGCTATACTTATAGTAGAGAGATAATCTATGAAGAAAAAACCGATTACGGAAGTTGACTTAAAGAAGAAGGAACTAATTGCGGAAATTCTAAAATTAGGTACGGAGAAACTGTTTGATGAAAATTACTATATGAAGTTTACAAAGGAACAATTGATTCATCACATCGAGTGCCTAAAAAGGAAAATTAAGAATGTTTAAATTTTATTCATTCAAATTAGGAACAAGAAAGAAATATAGAGGATGGACTCTTAAAATAGGATGGTTTAAATTTGAACGTATAGGATTTAAAAAGAATTTTACTTGGAGATTTGAGATAACAAACTGGGAGGAGTAAAATGTTTGCAATCTTTGAAAGTAACGGCGGAGAGGAAATAGGATTAACTTGTAAAGAAGACGGAAGCGGAGACTCTATGCAGTTTGATACTCGCGCAGAAGCGGAATCTTACGCAAAAGAAAACTGTGCTTTTGATTGGCAGATAATCTCATTATAAAAGAATACTTAATTAAGAAGGAGATATAATATGATTAAATTAAAAGACAGAACAACGGTTTATATTGAACAAGAACAGCATTTTAAACTCGATGTAAACGGGAAAGAAGTGTGGGTATCAACATATTTCAAAACGGACGAATTCGGTATGGAAGATAATACAGAAATTTTTAAGGGCAAAACAGATTTAACGGAAGATGAAGAGCAAGAAGTCTTGGACTATATCGCAGACGAAGCCCCAGAGGCAGAGATAGAAAAGTAAAGGACTCTATATGAGACTAAAATGTGAGAACTGTGCCTTTGAAAAGGAAGTAACAGAACAAGACTATATGGATAGTTTAGATTGCCCTCTTTGCGGGAGAACTATGTTTCATATATCAGTATATAACGAAAGAAAAGGAAATCAAGTTGAAACGGATAGAACTGATATTCTTATTGAAAGCAAAGCAATCGAACAAATGAAAAATGATATTGAAGTTTTAGGTAATGCGGCTGCATGGGAAGTAGTAGAATCGATGGCAGCCGCGAAGCTTAGACTAAGATATAGATATTACTTTTTTAAAGCTGGAGGGAAAGTACCGGAGAAAGAAATATCAAATAAAGGAGATTAATATGAACGATAAATGCCCCTTTGATGGAGATACTGCAAACGATTGCGCTGGATGCGCGTATAGTGGAGACTATCATTTTGATAAAGCAACGGGCGATTGCATAGCGCGAAAAGAAAATAACGCTCATTGTTCATATTGCGGAAGTGATTACAATATAGAAGATGGGCATAGTTGCTGGGAAGCAAGAAGCGGATTATTTAACATTAAAGATACTTAAAGTGGAGATGAATATGAACAAAGTGTTAAGAATCTTGATTGCTACGATAGCAACGATAGGATTCTTCCTGCTCGGCTTAATTGTAACAAGTCATGCGTATGCAGGATTTAATTTTGGGTACGACACGTATGCTACGGATGGCGGAGTATTAATTCTAAATTCGACAGGAGACCAGACTTCATCTTCTACGATTAAGAATTTGGGGACTAACGATTTTATTGGTGAGTTAGCGTTCAAGAACGCTCTGCTATTAGACGGATATTCAGTAGCATACGACGCAAACAATCCGGGAATGAATCCGCAGTTTTCCGGTCAATATAATCAAGTCTTACCAATAGGAATTGCTCTGACTAAATTGCAATTTGCAGGTTTATCTGGAGACCCGCGAGCATTGCAGACTACTTACGTTCTGACTTCGGAATATGATAAACTATCTGCAACAGGTCAAGCTAATAGTATTGATACTCTTAATACTGGGCTTACGACAGAAACTACAAACAGAATAAATGGCGATAATACGTTGCAGACAAATATCAATACAGTAGATACGAATAGCAAAGGTCGAGACATTACACTACAAAATAATTTAAACACGGAAAGTAGTGTAAGAGCAAATGCGGATAATACATTGCAATCAGAAGTAAATGATGTGAATAATCGTGTGGATAATCTTTCTAATCGAGTGTCTAAACTTGAACGTACACAATATAAGCTTCAAGTGGGAGTACGTATTTTAGACACTAAGCGTATTTCGGTAGTATCATACGTGAGTCAAGACTTTACTCGCGGATGTATTGACGAGGCAGGGGTACGAGTTACTTTTAAGCTCGGAACTTCTTATGAGGAAAGAATGATAACTGCTACTAATGCAAGAGTAGAACGCTTGGAGAAGTTTTTAGCATTACCAGAAGTGCAAGAAGGAATTACGCAAGCAAAAATGAATAAGCTACAAGTCGTAACAGACGGAAAGAGCTTTAGCATAAAGAAAACATTCTAAAGGAGCAAATATGAATTTAATTTTAGGTATTATCTTGATATGTATTGGACACCCAATAATCGGGATATTGGTAATATTGTGTACAAATTAAGGAGAAAGAAATGAAGATTCAAGAGTTGAGAATAGTAGAAAAAGTAAATGGTAAACTGAACGGAGTTATCTCGGTGAAAGAGCCCGTATCTTTAACGATTAAAAGCGACTACGGTTCTCTCCTATTAAGTAGAGAAGCATTGTTAAAGTTAATGAAGATTTTAAAAGCGAAAAGCAGAGCGACTATCGTTATTTAATTAAAAGAGGTGTATCATGTTTCGCGTAGGAATTAAAAAAATGAAGAAGTTAAAAAGAATATATGACAAAAAATATAATAAATTGCATAGAAATTATGCTTGGGAACATAGTAAATACAAAGAAAGATATATACAGAATTGGTTGCAGTTTTTTCCAAAGCACCCTGTTTGCGAAATATGCAAGAAAAAATTGATTTATTTTTCGGGAAATAGAGCAAATATGGTTACATTCGACCATAAAAGAAAAGTTTTAACTAACATGACTCCATATACTTGGTTATTGAGACATACTCCATTTAAGAAGAAAAATATTACAATATGGAAAAAGATGTCTTTTGGAATTTTATGTAACATCTGTAATGTGAGAGTGCCTACTAAAAGCAGAATACGATGGTTAAAAAATGCACTACAATACGCCAAGAAAAAATGAAATATCGAGTCGGTTTAACCACAAATAAAGGAAGAATTGAAGCAAAGGACTTCGCTACGCGAGACGAGGTGGATAATTGGCTATTATCTTTTGATAAAGAGGAAATAGTGCTTCGATACAGAATTGAAGAGAATGGGGTCTTGAAGGAAACAGAACAGGGGATAAGATGAACATTATCAAAATTATTAAGAAAGGTATTGGATTAACTTTTATTAAAGCTAAAAAGAAAAGCAAAAAGATTAAGATATATCACGATATAAGATGTACTTGCTATGATTGCAGAGCAGGAATATCATTAAAAGCAAAGGACTAAGATGATAAGAGTATATTGTAACGATTGTGCTGTACTGTTAAATCCCGCCGCACAGCGTAAAAAGCAAATGCGCTGTCATTCTTGCGAAATAAAACGAAGATATAAGCTGGGAATTATGAGCGCAAAAGGAAAGCACAACTCTAATTATAAACATGGAAGAAAAATAAAAAGATATTTTAATTGTAAAGATTGTGGAAAAAAATTGAGTAAAAATCCTTCGATAAGGTGTAAATCATGTGCAAACAAAGCAAAGCGAAATCCAAGATATGGTACACATAATAAAGGGAATATCAATAGAAACACAATTGTTAATCATCATATATACGGGAAAGAATTTAAAGATACAATGAATTTAACAGTTTCTCAACACTCAAAATTACATCACAGAGCCTACGAATATTTAATTAAGATAAAGAAAGTCAAAGATTATATCAAATGGTTTACTAAAATCTATATGAAGGAGTAGAGAATGGAATTTGATTTTTTTGACTTAATGGGTTGTCTTACGCTAGGTATGATGGACTCTGAAAAAGTAAGAGAGCAATATCATGCCTCGCAAATAAGCCCCAAACGGTATATCTATCGACCGCAATCATTTGGCGAATATATTGGTCAAAGCAACGCAAAAGAATTAACTAAAATAAATCTTGAAAAAATACGCACAACAAAATTTGTGCATTTTATTATTTCAGGAACTAAAGGCACAGGAAAGTCTACTTTAGCTTATATCATTGCGAATGAGTTGGGCTTGAAGATAGAAACTTACGTTGCAGGTAATTTCTCGATGGAGAATTTAACTGCTTTTGTTAATGCTAATCAAAAATCAAAAGCACCGATGATTTTGTTCGTGGATGAAATTCACGGGCTTGAAAAGAGTTTAGGGGAATTTATGTATCCTTTGTTAGAAGATTTCTTATGGGCAATCGAAAGCGTTAAAGTAAAACCGTTCATATTTATTGGTGCAACGACAGATAAGAACGTCTTGCAGAAACGTCTTGCTCCAATGATAGATAGGTGTCAATCAATCAATCTGGAGCATTATACGTCAGATGATATTAAATTGATATTGAAGCAATATAATGATAAGATATATCAATTAAATGTTTCGGAAGACGTATATGATGTTCTTTCAAAGAATACTCGCTATACTCCAAGGATTGCGCTATCAATCTTTGACGATTATGTTATTGTAAAAGATGTAAAGAGAGTGCTACAAGCTCATCAAATCGTAAGGGAATCACTTACAACAAGCGATATACTGATATTAAAGCACTTGATAGAGATTGATAAGCCTGTGGGCGCAGAAGTGCTTTCTATCATAGTACAGCAGACACGTCAAGACTATCAAACGCTTATCGAACCCTTCTTGATTCAGGACGGATATATTAGCAGAACTGCAAGAGGAAGATTAGCAACAGAGAAAGCAAAAACTTTAGTGCAGGAGATGAAATGAACGAGCCAGAGAAAAGACAAATATCAGTTACGATTACAGATGTGGATGATTTGCGGAATGTGTATGCGGCTTTAGATATGTTATTTAGGACTATGCTATCTCATTATGCAGAAAAGGACGATGCAGAGAGTTGTGATAGAGTAGTTGGAGGATGTTATTTATATTTCAAGCGCATATTGGAAGCGGCCGGATATAGTCCTAATGACATCAACGAGATAAAAGAATGATAAAAGAAAAGTTAATCGAACAATATCGTGCATATCTGTTGGCGCGCTCTCAATCATTGAATTATATCAATGTGATGAGAACTTTTCTTAATTTTTTAGAAGAAAATAAACTTGAGCCAATGGATATTACGCAAGAGACTTTAACAGTATTTTTTACTAAGAACGAAAGATATTCTATTAGCACTCGCAATCAATTCATTAAAGGCGGAAGAAGCTTTTACGATTTTCTTGGGCTACACGATAGTGCATGGCATAGAATGAAGCTCATGCAAGTAGCGTATCGCATACCAGATTTTCTTACGGTACAAGACGTAGAAGAAGCTAAGAAGTATCTGAAAACGTATCATTCAAAGAAATATACGATTGCTAAGATAGAAGCTCTAATATCATTTCTTTTTGCGACAGGTGTAAGAAAAGCAGAGCTTTTAAATCTGAAACGAGCAGACATAGACATTGAAAACAACAAAGCAAAAGTATTCGGCAAGGGCAAGCGAGAACGATATATTTATTTTGATAACAAAACAAAAGCAGAGTTAATAGATTATTTTTCTGCGGAAGAAGAAAAAACAAACGCTTTTAATCTGACTTTAGGAAAAATAAATTATATTCCAAAACTATTATCAAAGTATTTAGGGAAGAAAGTGTATTTGCATTTGTTTCGTCATTCTTCTGCTCGCAATATGATAATGAAAGATGTGCCGATTAATATAGTACAAAAGATTCTCGGACATTCTTCGTTACAAACCACAATGCGATATACAGAACCTAACGAAAAGATGATAGCAGACAAATACAAGGAGAAAATGCGATGAAAAGAAACGTAAGAAAGAATAGAATCTTTTATGATGGCTGTACAATATATCGAGCAGAAGAGGGAGAAAAAGTTGTTGTTGTTCTTGAAGAAGAATGGGGTAAATTTTTAGATAAAATTTCTAAGCAAAATCATAGAAACAAACTAAAGATTTCAAGATTAAAGAGCCAATTACGGGAGAAGCTAAAATGAAATTAACAGAAGAACAATTAACTGATGTTATTAAAGAATACAGAAAATTAGTACGAAAGCAACGAAAGATTTTGTCTATGACGAATGAACAGATACGGTCTCTTGTTGATATGATTAAGTTGGCCGAATGGAGAGCAGGGCAGCGCGTATTTACAGGATTTGCAGATGACGACAGAGGACTGATTTATGGGAGAAATGCACAAGATTAATATGAATAAACTACTCAAACTATTAGGATTTAAGAATTGTATCTTCTGCGGGAAGCTAAAATTCTTCGGTCGACCTCTGAAGTGGTATAATAAGAAAAACTCGGCAAGATACAATGTCTTTTTCTGCAAGAAGTGTTATACAAGTTATAGAGAGGATTAGACAATGTTTTGGTACAGAGTTATGTTCTGGTTAATGGTGATTAGTTTTGGATATGTTTCTATGTACAATCCAGACTGGCGTATGCGAGCAACAGCATTGCTTTTCAACATATCGAACATAATTCTGTTCTGGCGATGAAAAATAAAGAGAACACGAAAGAAATTATTTTCATGGACGTACTCTCGCAGATGCTACAAGTCTTTGCGGAGTGTACAGAAGTGGAAGCTCTTTGTTTCATCTGCGACTTATTAAGCAGAATGAAAGAACAGAATTTAAATATAAAATGAAAAAATCTAAACTATGCGATAATTGGATAGCTATACAGAATGGAAAGATACATTCTATAAATGGTATTTTAAGAAAAGGAACATGGATAATTTGCTTAGATTGCAAACGTATTGGAAGATTCGACCATAAGTTACAGAAATGTAAAGAAACATTTGCACAAATTATATTAAAATGAAAGAACAAGAAATGGCAATTAGAAATCTCATCTACAAAGTCAGAACTGGCTCTGACCTATATGGTACAAAAATTAAAGACATATCTGATGATGACTTCTGCGGCATCTTTATTCCAGATAAAGAATATGTCTTAGGAATTAAGAACTGCGAGCAAGTAGAATTGTCTACAAAGCTTTCAAAGACAGAGCGCAATACGCACGGAGATACAGACTACACGATATATTCATTGAAAAAGTTTATACTTCTTGCGGCAGCTAATAATCCCAATATCATAGAATTACTTTACGTACCGTCATCTTGCATTGTGTATGGGAATGAATATGCTGGGGAGTTGATAGGAAATAGAGGCTTATTTCTTTCTAAGAAAGCATATCATACATTTAAAGGATATTCTTATGCACAACGCAAGAAGTTAGAAGTAAAGCGAGATAATCTGACCGGCAGAACAGAGTTAGCGTTAAAGTTTGGGTATGACGTTAAATTTGCTTCTCATTTGATTAGATTGCTCTTAGAATGTTTACAGTTACTTACAGAGAAAACTATTACATTTCCTTTACCTAACAATAATTTAGTACGCGACATAAAGTTAGGTAGATACGATTTGACTTGGGTATTAAACAAAGCAGATGAATTAGAGAAGCTAATTGACTTAGCTTATGTTACTTCTGATTTGCAATATACGGCAGATTACGAAAAAATAGATGCGTTGCAGATTAAACTGCTTGAAGATTTCTGGAGGAAATAATGGAAGAACGAGCAATGTATATGATTGATGTAGATACGATGATTAAAGTCTATGAGCTTGCAAAAGCGCATGGAAAGATAGCGGGAGAAAATATTCAAGATGAATTTGATGAGATAAAGACAATGTATCCAGAAAAGTTCAAATTCATGGCAATCACAAACATGGATAACGATTTACTTCTTGGAAATCTTAGAGAAGAATTACCGAACAAGAAGATACTTGATATGACTAATAAGGAAACGAAAAATGACTAAAGTTGTTCATTGTCGCAAAGAGAAGTATGATATTTATATAGGAAGACCATCTATATTTGGCAATCCTTTGTCAATAGGAAAAGACGGTACTCGCGCAGAAGTAATAAAGAAATATAAAGATTATTTTTATGATAATCTAGAGAATCACGAAGTTTTTAAGATTGCAGTAGAAAGATTGCGAGGGAAAGTTTTAGGCTGTTGGTGCAAGCCTCAAGCTTGTCATGGAGATGTAATTATAGAATATTTAAATAAGGAGAAACAATGAAAACATTCAAACCCATGTTAGCTCCTAACGAAGCAATCGACTTGAAAGAATTGCACTATCCCTTGATTGCCAGTTATAAAATAGACGGTATTAGAATGATAGCTAAAGATGGTAAATTAATTACGCGAAGTCTAAAGCCCATAATGAGCAATGCTATCTTAGCGAGATTTGACTTTTTAGCAAAGTGTTCGCAAAATTACAATCGCATTTTTGATGGCGAACTGTATTCTCCAAGTATTTCTTTCTCAGAATTAAGCGGACAATGTAGAGCATTTGACGCAGAGATAGCAGACGATTTATGTTTCTATTGCTTTGATATGTTACAAACGGTTGCAGTGTCTCAATGGGAGTATCGAGAGAGAATAAAAGAGCTTAGTTTTCAAAAATCTTGGCACGAATTTTTTAAAGTAGTATCTACTAAAATCGTAAATAGTAAGACAGAAGTAGAAGCATATTTTGAAGAAGCATTAGCAAACGGATTTGAAGGATTAATTTTGAGGAATCCGGACGGAGGATACAAATTTGGCAGGGCAACGGTTAAAGAAAATCTCATATATAAAGTGAAGCCATTTGTTACATTTGACTCGAAAATTGTCGATGTAATACAAGCAACAGAAGTCCGTGAGGGAGCAGAAAAGAAGACAAACGAGCTTGGGAGAAGCGTTACCAGCAAGAAGAAGGAAGATAGAGTGCTAATCGATAAGGCAGCGGCATTTGAAGTATTATATGAGGGAAAACCTCTTAAAGTTACGATTGCAGCAACGGATGAAGAAAAGATAGAGATATGGAAACATAGAAAGAGCTATATAGGAAGATGGGTAGAGTATAAAGGAATGTTAATCGGAGCTAAAGATTTACCACGTCATCCGAATACGATAAGGATGCGCTCAGACAAGGACTAATATGGGATACCTTCATATTAACAACTTGTATAAGGATAAAGATGTTCTCTTGTTTAAAGAGTGCTATGCTATGGAAAAAATCCACGGAACGTCTGCTCATATTGAAATTGGGTTTGAGAATAATGCACAAGATATTAAAAATGAAAACACAGACTTTACAACTGAAAACGTCAAAGTCAATATCTTCTCTGGTGGAGAAAAGTATGCGAATTTTGTGCAATTATTTGATGTAGAATTTTTAAAGAATAAATTTATAGAATTAAATTTGAAAAATATCATCATCTTCGGAGAAGCGTATGGCGGAAAGCAACAAGGCATGAGCGACACATACGGCAAGGAACTTAAATTTGTAGCGTTTGAAGTGCTGATTGGATGTCGCTGGTTATCGGTTCCACAAGCTGAACAGTTCTGTAAAGATTTTGGAATAGAATTTGTGCATTACGATATTGTATCAACAGATATAGCAGTATTGGATGCTTTGGCTTCTGCTCCATCTGTTCAAGCGAAACGTAACGGAATTTTAGAAGATAAGATACGAGAAGGAGTTGTGTTAAGACCTCTTATCGAAGTAACGAAGAATAATGGTGATAGAATCATTGCAAAGCATAAGAATGAAAAGTTTGCAGAAAGAGAACATCAACCTAAATTGAATATGCAAGACTTGACGGTTTTAGTCGATAACAAGAAGATAGTCGATGAATGGGTAACTGAAATGCGTTTGTCTCATATTTTAGGCAAGTTTGAATCTTACACTATCGAAAATATCAAAGATATAATCAAACTCATGCAAGAAGATGTATTGCGCGAAGGCGCTGGAGAGATATTAATTTCAGAACAGAATAAAGCTTTGCTAAGAGCAATAGGCAGTAAGACAGCAGAGATGTTTAAGCAACGTCTCCACGATGAAATTAAATAAAGAAAAAACTAAATTTTATTGTAGAGAATGTAAAGCATGGGTCAGCATATATCCCTGCGAATATTTATTGATTGAAGATAGTATAGAATGTTTTAATTTTCATCATTGTGGATATTATCACGATATATTTCCTTGCAGACACTATAAAGAGTATCATCACGATGGATATTGTCGATGTATATGGGAATCATGCGATTGTCAAGGTAAAGAAGAAAACTGCGTACATCCTTTAGCCAGAAAGTCTTATGAGGAGGACGAAGATGAGCAAATTGACTGATTTAGTAGTTGAATATAAGAAAACAAAATCAGAACAAACTTTTAATCAGATTTATGCGTATCTGAAAAAAAGTATTAAAGAGAAAGCAAAGGTATTATTTTATAGTCCTGTAATTGCGGGAGAAAAAGAAGTAGAAGTCTATGATGCAAAGACAGAAAAATTAATTACAATAAAGAAGCGAAAGTATATTAAGCTCTGCGAAACAGGTCAAGTAGAATTGCAAGATGTCGAGCAGGAATTAAATTTAAAGCTATTGCAAGTGATAAATAACTATGATGAGAAAGTAGGGACTTTCGATACGTACTTTTATTCTACTCTTTGGAATTATGTTCCGGAATTTATTAATCAAGAATTTCTTGACCAGTTAAAAAATGTTAAAACATATCGCTTGAATGACGAAGGAGACGAAGAAAGTTTAATAAATAACATTGCTGTATTTGCGGCATGTGATGAAGAATTAGACCCACACGATTTATTTGAAAATTTGACTCCGCAAGAAGCAAAAGTATTAAATTTATTAATAAAAAACCCGCACTTAAATCAATCACAAATAGCTGAGAGAATAGGACTTGCACGTTCTACTATGTGTGAGATTTATAAAAGTTTACAAAATAAAGCGAACAAACGCTAGTTTTTTGTTATACTATATAGTGAAGGGAGAATATATGCTAAAGTTAGAATGGTCAGACAAAGAAGTGAAATATTTAAGAGATAACTATTCTACTAAATCTGCTACTGAAATATCCGCAGTATTAAAACGAAGCTACGATTCTATTCGCAACAAAATAAGAGCTTTAAATTTAGAAAAGCCCGCCACAGTTGTATCCGAAAATTCTGCCAAACAAAAAGACCTCTATAAAATTTTTATTGCTTCTTTAAGAGAGGAACTTGCTTCGACAGAATCTTATAAGCCCGCTAAAGTCGTATCAACAGGTAGCGGAGATACGCTTGTTATTCATTTAGCAGACTTACATGCAGGCAAGCTTGTAAAAGACCAAGAAGGTAAAGTCATATACAACGAAGAAATCTTTTTACATAGAATTGATACATTATGTGAGCAAATCTTAAAACTACTCGATAATCATATTAAGCGCGGCGTCCCAATTGTGGACGCCGTTATTCTTTCTACAGGAGATAACGCTAATGGAGAAGGAATATATGCTACGCAAGCATACGAGCAGGAATTAGCGCCTCCGCACCAAGTTATGCTCGTTGTAGATGTAATGAGAAAATTAATTATTTCTTTATTAAAGAGAGGATTGAGCGTTAATTTTTACGGAGTTAAAGGCAATCATGGGCGTTTATCAAAAGAAGCAGACCCAAGCGATAACTGGGATTTGATGATTTATATGGTGCTTGACTTCTGGGCGAAAGAAGTATTAAAGAATCCTAAATTACAAATCAAATACAGCGAAACAGATTATTTAACGTGTGATATTCGTGGGCATAGATATATGATTCGTCATATTGCTCCCGAACAACCAGATGCTCCTTCGGGGAGGGTTAAATTCAATGAATGGGCGCGTATGTACAAAGCAGACGGGATTTGTTACGGGCATTGGCATCACTTTGGTCTTTTTGATGTTGATGACGTTAGGGTATTTCGGGGTGGTTCGATTGTGGGAGGCGATAGCTTATCAGAATCAATGGCTAAACATTCAGAACCCATACAGTGTGTTTGGGGAGTAAATGAAGACCGAGTATCTACTTTCTTTTACGCTGTAGATTTGAATGAAAGGATAAAATGAAAGCTCTCGAACATGCAGTTATGTATTTTATTTATTTGACATTATTTTGTGTAGCATATTATGGGTTTCATATTCAATTTGAGTTTATAGTATTTTTTGGGATTGCTTCAATTCTTGCACATCAAAAAACATATAATCAATTATAGGAGCAGAGAGCATGACTTCACCCATCAGACAGCGCAAAGCTAAAGATGATGATAAGAAGTTGAAGACACAACTCTTTGCTCCTCTTTATTTCTATCTGTATGATTTTTTTGATAATATAGCTTCATATTTTTGGTGGAAATACGAAAGAGAATTACGATGAAGAAAATATATAAAGCTTGTCAAGTATGTGATTGCGAAGACTGTACAAAAGGAACGAATCGAGACGCTTCTTGGTACTGTCCGGTATTTAAGAAACAAATTTGTGATGTATGCTGTATATATGATTTGCAAGATGCGGTTTATGCAGAGATAAGAGCGAAGTGCAGAAAAGCAAAATGTATTCATTTTAAGGAGATATAATGGGAAAAGGTCATGGAGCAAGCAAAGCAACAAGAAGTCCAACGATTGCTTATAACAGAAAAGTAGAGAAAATTACTAAATGGTACAATAGATTAGTCTCTCTTAGAGCAAAGAATCCAGTAGTTATCAACGAAAACAATAAGCAAGAAGTAAAAAGACGAGAATTAAAGCCTTTAGATTGGTATTTGAATAAGTTACGTAAGCCAAAGAGCGCATAAATGAAAACACTTCCAAAATCAAAAGATAATTTAGGGTATACGAGCGAAGAAATTAAAGCAATTTGTCGCGCATTACATATATCTTATACAACATTTAATAAGAAATTTGGAGTCAATACTTGTGCTGTAGGAGCAGACGGAAAACCAAGATACTATAAGTGCGACATCGAAAGAACTCTCTATGCTATGGGGATTAGAGGAGAATTAGGTAAAGATTATATGTGGGACTAAAAGGAGAATAATATGAATATTTTATGGGGAATACTTAAATGGCTTTTAGGCATGAAGTTTATTTGGATTATTGTTATTGTAGCAGTAGTTGTAATTTTAATTACTCTCATTCATAATATTTCTTCTGGAGCATTTAGTCTTGCGAAGTTTGCTGGAGGATTTAATATCTTCTCCGGGCCCGTGCAAGGTAAGTTAATCTACTACGCAATTATATTTGCTATTGGAGCCGCGATTGCGTTGGGTATTTATGCGAAGTTTACACAATCAACCTATGATTACAATACATCATATAAGAATAACATTCACGATAATGGCAATGTTACAATAGACCAGAGAGTGAATGAGCCAGAAAAGAAATATTTGTTTCGATTAGGTCTATTAGGTTTGGATATTAAATTTTTAGAACTGGGCGTTGCAAAATCTACTACAGTTATTGATAACTCGAAAGTAAAGCCAACCACGCCTCCGGTAGGCTCTGCAACAGTAAAAGTAACAGACGCGGCAACTAATAAACCCGTTGATGTAGTCATTACTCCACCAGTAAAGAAAGTATCTACAATAGGAAAAGTATTTAATTTTATAACAACTCCGATACGCTGGCTAAAAAAGATAGGTGCGTAATGGAATTTTTCGTTTGCCCGATTTGTAAGTTGACAATTCCAAGACGTATGGGAGTGCCTGTGTTAGTAAATCATCAAGGGAAAGTAATTAAAGTATTGATTTGCGAAAGCTGTAAAGAGAAAAAGGAGAAGAAATGATAGTGTTATTAATTTTAGGTCTGATTTTTCTTCTTATCAGTCTTTTACAAGCTTCTGGAACTCAATATTCGGGAGAGTCTGCACCATATTCATTTGTAATAGGAACGATTTTAGTTTTATTATATTGCATATTAAAATAAAGGAGAGAAGCTAATGCCATTCATTCAACTTCATCAGAACATCGTTAAGCTTTTGAAGCAAGAAGTAAAGCGCAAGCGTACAATTCCGCAAGCAATTTATTTTGTAAGAGACTTGTGCAAAGAATATGGCAAAGCTCTTTATCAAGAATATAGACTTCTCTTTCTAAAGTTTGACCCACAATATCAGAAAGTAAAAGCAGAGCGAGAGAAGTATCAGCAATACAAAAAGGATATTAATAACGCATACAAGATTATTCAATGGATGATTCGTCAGGGTGGAGACAGAAATCAGCGCAAGCAAATTCGTAGAGATTTTGAAAAGTACGGTATGCTTAATAAAGAAACAGAAGCAATGATTCTTAAAGATATATATGGGGTTTAATATGAACAAAATTCTTTTGCAACTTTTGTGTCTTCTTTTTGGACACGACGATAAGCGATATAAGAATCAATACGGTACAACTTTTGTTTGCCGACGTTGCGGAAGGAAATTATAATGCCCTACATTAAACAAGAAGACAGAAATAAATATCAAGAAGTTTTAACAGAAATGCCATTTATAGAGACCAAAGGGGATTTGGAATTCTGTATTTTTACTTTAATGCAACAATATATGAAAAGTAGAGAAAAAAGATATTCAATCTTACATGATTGTGTTTATGCGGCGATGCACTGCGCGGACGAATTTCGTAGACGTTTCTTAGATAAACGCGAAGACGAGGCAAGGGAGATTAATGGCGATGTCGAATAGAAACGAAATTGCAAGGCGATTTTATTATCGACATAGAGCAATTCTTCTGAAAAAGAAAAGAATTTATAATCAAATTCATGCTAAAGAAATTTCTATTCAGAGAAAAGGCTATTATTTAGCACATAGAAATCTATTCAAAGTTTTACATGAGAAATATGTTAAAACACATGCAAAAGATATTAAAACATATAAAGAGAATTATGCAATATCTCATCAAGCACAAAAAAGACAGTATAACGCAGAATATTATCAAAAGCATAGAACTATGATTAATAAGCGAAGAACCGAATATTTTAGAGCGCGAAAGAGAATAGATGTAGATTTTAAGTTAAGATGTGCGTTAAGAGTCAGAATGAATAATATATTAAAAGATAAATCAAAAACCAAATTATCGCTAAAATTACTTGGTTGTTCTGTAGAATTTTTAAAGAAGCATCTTGAAAAGAAGTTCAAATTAGGCATGAATTGGAGAAATCATGGTAAGTGGCACATAGACCACATTAAGCCTTGTGCTTCATTTGATTTAAGTAAGAAAAGCGAACAAAAGAAATGTTTTCATTATACAAATTTGCAGCCATTGTGGGCAACACAGAATTTAAGAAAGGGAGACAAATGGTGAAGAAATGATAGACACTACGTTTAAGTTTATTTGTATAGTTGATGTTTGCGTTGCGATATTTTTATTCGTAACGTGTTATTTAATTTGGAAATATAAACCATGAGACTATTCGATAAACTTTATTATTTTTCTTTAGGAGTTATTGCCTGTTATTTTGTTTATCAAATATTACCATTATTAAACTAAAATGCCTCATAAAATCGTAGAACATATTCGCGCTGTATGTAAAGAGCAAGGCATTACTTATACTTCTAAACAAGATGCTCAGAGATTAGGAGAATTAGTTACGAATCTCAACATAATGGCAGATGAGATTTATAAAATCTTAGACAGACACAATATTAAAACTACTTTTAAAATGGACATAGAAAAAACTATGCTTGATATTCATTGTCTCGACCACGAATTAATTAAACTCGCTAAACAGCTAAAAAATGAAAAAGAAAAATAATAAAGATATTCGCTTATACGATTATACAAAGCTACGTTTCGCCGTAGAGATTGAAGTGGAGTTTCCCAATTCAAAAGATAGCACCAAATTGATTGATAGACATAAACTTCTTACGGGTTGGGAAATCGATTACGATGGGTCTCTTGATAATGGTGCAGAGTATCGCCCCAAGAATAACAATCACTTGCATTACAATGAAGAAAGTCTTACACAGCTCAAAGAAATATTAGCTCTTATTAGAGTACATCGTGGGCGTGTATCAAAGAATTGTGGACTGCATGTACATATCAATTGCAAAAAGTTTACAGACAAGCAAATCGCTACTATCATACACGAATTTGTGCATAAGCAGAGATTCTTTATTAAGAAATTCAATGTACATCGTGATAGAGTAGATAGTATGTGTAAATTGCTTCCCAAAGAAAATCTACAGAAAGTAACGCAGAAGATTATTCATAAATTTAGAAACGATGATAAAGGATGGGGTTTTTCGGATTATTCTTATTTTGATGAGAAATATTATTCTCTTAATGCTTCACATTTGAAAAAAGGAGAATATGGTACGCTTGAATTCCGACTTTATAACGCAACGCTGAATTATAAGAAATTAAAGGAACAAATCTTATTCACGCTTCAATTTGTGCGCGATTGTCTGGAGAGAGAATGATAATACATGTCCCAGAGCAAGATTTGTCTGATGAAATGAATACCTTAGTGATAAAAAGATTTGTAAAACTGTGCGGAAAAGCAGGATTAGTAAAGGAATTGTTAGACATTTTAGATGATGCAGATATTGATTACGCGATTACTTACGAAGAAGGCGAGCAAAGAATATGATAATTAAATTCGTAATAGTATTTATTCTGGGACTTCTGGAGCAAATAGGATACACTTTCTATTTGCTTGCAGTAGATAAGAGACAAGTAGTAGCTTCCAGTATAATTATGTTTGTATATTTCTCTTTTTATCTTTTTATTATTATGTTCGCTCTAAATGATGTGCATACCGTAGGTTTGCTTTTGACTTACGCGCTTTCGGCTGCGATAGGCAACTATGTGGTAATGCGCTATGAAGTAGGAAAGAAAAAATGAAAGAAATCAGAAGCTACACCAAATTGGTAAATGAAGTAATCAATCTCAATACTTCTTTTCATATTGAGATAATCGGATATATTATTTATAACGAAACAATTTATCCCATGTTAGCTATGAAATATTTATCTAAGCTCAATAAGAAGACTGTAATTATTCAAGCGGGCCAGCATGGAGATGAAAATTACGCAATCAATATTTTGCTCAAGTGGATTAAGGAACCTCTTATCTTTCCTCAGTTTAATTATTACATTTACCCATGCGTTAATCCTTTTGGTTACGCTACAGGTTCAAGAGACAATGGGGCGCGGCAGGATACTAACAATGACGCTCATTTTTGTAAAGATTCTCCAGTAAAAGAATTAGCACTTCTGTATGATGCGTTTCCGCAGACAGCAGATTTAATAATTGATTTGCACGGAGACACCGGAAAAGATAGTATCTATGCTTATGAACATAAACCAGAATCGCAACCATCTATTGTAGAACCTGCTTTAGTCGAACACGATGCTACTATTCCTTATATAAGAACTAAGACAATTTATGGTATACCAGTTCATACAGGAACGCTTACTCCTCCTAAGTATGACCAAGGAATAGAATTATTTATGGAGAAGCTCGGAGTAACTTATACACTCACTCTGGAATTTCCCAAGAAGTTTGATGGCCAAAAAAGAGCTTCTGGCGGTGTCGCAATTATTAATAGTATTTTAAGACATTTTTCGGAGCAGACATGAAAGTAGCCAAATGGTGCGATGCTTGTAATCAATCTGTAATTGCAACTTTTAATTGCGATACTTGCGGTGAAGATTTGCGTGTAAAATATTATGGGGTTCCAATTACAGTAGAATTTAGTTACGGGCATCCTCTTGATGGAAGTGAATATCACTTCTGTAATTATAGTTGTCTTTTAAAATTCATCGTGTCCGAACTCGGTAAACAACCGGTTCAAGAAAAGGAGAAAGATAAATGAAAAAGGTTAGTCAATTAATACTCATCGGCGTGTTTGCACTTATCGTCAGTACAGCATTTGCTCAAGACATTGCAAAATATTCTGTGCATATCTTTTCTGTAGGTTATATGGGTTTAGGGAGTTGCACGGGGACAGTTATAGATAATAGCGACAATTCTTCTACAGTTTTGACATGTAAGCATTGCGTAGAAGTTGATAGAGAGACTTGGGTAGATGGCCAGAAAGTAACTAAAATTCTTACATCTTCTGGAGAAGATTTAGCTTTGCTTATTACTGAAGGAAAAATAGAGAAGAAAGAAGTAGCAAAGCTGGCTACCGATAAAGGAAAGCCAGGAGATAGAGTCTATATGTATGGTCAGCCAGGATTTACTGTTATACATGAACGAGACGGTAAAATTCTTGCATTTAGCAATGATTGGGGATTTGCTGCATTAGATGTTATTCCCGGTTGCTCTGGGTCAGGTCTCTTTAATGAAAATAACGAAGTAATTGGAGTCGTGTGGGGAGCGTACACCGAGCAGGAGCGGAAATCAAAGAAGCTATTTAAACTCGATATGTTTGAAGAGCATAGTATAGGAATCTTTACTCCGTTGGATAAAGTTAATTACTTCTTAGACAAGCTTACAAAATAAAAATGGACGAGAACAAGAGATTAAAATACACTACATATACTGCCGGAGCGATAGAGGCTGTATCCGCCAAAGAGATGAAGTCTTGGCGAGCTGAAATCAGAGAGAAATTAAATAGCCCAGACCTCGGCATATATGACCCTGTGGAACAAGAAGCTAACAAAGTAGGTAAAGAGTCAAAGAATCAAGTCGAATATATCGCAGGGCTGAAACAGGGCGGTTACTGGGATAAATTCGACGAAGAGATGGCTAAAATATGGTGGGGTAAATTAGATATTAAAAAAGTAGATAGAATACGATTGCTTATCTATCTTTATGAGAAATCGAAATTAGAAGGAAATTATTTAACAGATTTCCCATATTGGGGAGATTACGAAGCTGTAGTGAGGTCAGATTTCATCTTTACGTACATGCCAAAAGATATAAAGACAATAGGAACAATTTTAGAAG
>Ga0209777_10003416_pt1 | contig 19735 bp, 13 predicted proteins | sample FrelakmetHBP12HB_FD_187147 | JGI IMG/M metagenome (GOLD analysis project Ga0209777, IMG submission 187147) | Freshwater lake sediment microbial communities from the University of Notre Dame, USA, for methane emissions studies -HBP12 HB (SPAdes)... | ecosystem: Environmental > Aquatic >...
CGGCGCGAAAGCATGGCACCCGGTAAGGCGTGCGGCGACCAAGGTCGCCGGCTAAATGGACCTGGTGTCTAAGCATGGGGCTCACCCCCTTTGCTCTTCTTGTCGCCCGACGGGGGCGGCGGGGTGACTTCCTCGGCAACCGGGACGGGCGCGGCCAGTTTCTGCATTCGCACATGAATGGCCGCCAGTTGCGCTTCCTTGCGGGCCTTGACGAGCGGGTCGCGCGGCCGCGTGTAAACGACGTACCAGAGGAACCAGACGACGAGCACCAGGAAGAGCGCCGCCAGCATGTAGTCGTCGGTGATCTGCCGCGCGAACGTCGGCAGGAACACGCCCAGGAGGACCATCAGCACGACGAACCCGCCGACGGCGAGCCACCTCCGCCCGGAGCGCAGCGGCACGAGCACCAGGCCGCCGACAATAATGATCCCGATGACGAAACCGTGCAGCCAGTCCCGATCCAGCGAGATGAGGGTCAGCGATCCTTCCGGTGGCGCCTTCGGACGCAGCGTCGAGAAGACGTACAGCCGCCCGTCGGTCTGGAAACTGTTCTCCGGGTTGCCCGGGACCTGAATGCCTTCGCGGACCCAGTCGAGCTCGGCGGAGTCGTCGCGCGTGTCCTGGGGCTTGTAGCCGATGCAGCCGCGCTCTTGCCACTGGAACTCGTCGGTCCACGGGCCGCGCCACCCCAGGAGCGACTGCTCTTCGGGCAGGAACGCCGCCACGTAGACCTTCTGGACCGCCGGCTCTGCCGGGAAGACCGGGCATTCGAGCCGCTGGCCGGTGCCGGTCAGCGTGTACCGCAGCTCCAGCAGGAACGGCTCGTCGGGGTTCTGGCCCACCAGGGGAATGAAGAACCTGTCCTCCTCGCCGCGCTCCAGGGAGACGGCCCGCCCCTTGATCCGCAGGGGCTCGGAGTCGAAGGAGACGCCCTTGGGCAACTGGATCGCCAGGCGCTGCTCGGCGCTGCGCATCCGGTACAGGGCCTGGACGCTGACGATGTCGCCGCGCGTCACGACCCAGCGGATAAGGGCCCGCTCGATGCTCGTCCGCTTGACTTCCTCGAGCTTGTACATGGTGGCGGTGATCGGCAGGAGCCACGTGTCGTGGAACTCGAAGGCCCGCGCGGCCCCGGCGACGCTCGTCCCCGGCGCGAGGTCGTTCTGCGGGTCGATGGGCCGCAGGCCCGTGGCCTTCTCGCCCTCGCGGACGTCGATCGTCTCGGCCTTGACGATGACGATCTGGCCCCACTCGCGGTCGACGTCGCGCGGCACCAGGCGCGGAATCTCGAGGTCCACGCTCTTGCCGATGTCGAGCTTCTCGATCTTCTTCTCCCATTCGAGGCGTACCTGCTGGTGGCCGAGGAACTCCGTCTCGCCCCGGAGGCTCCACGCCACGTACTTCTCCGCGACGTCTTTCGGCGCGGGCGTGATGGCGTCCTTCTCGATGCCGCGCGTGCTGATCCGGATCCCGCCGGGCGCCGCCAGTTCCTGCGGCACGTCGACGCGGAGGGTCTTCACCCCGCTATAGAGAATGTCGTAGAAGAGCGTGGCTTCGTACTTAACCACGCCGCTCTCGATCCGAGCGACCAGAAGTTGCCGCGCGGTGACCTGCGGTTTCCGCCGCTCGGCCGAGGCCGTCAGCGTCACGGGCTCTTGCGTAAAGGCAAACGCCAGGACCGACCGCAGCGCCGGGCCGCCCTTCCCCTCCTCCTTCATCCCCTGGATGGCTTCCTGGAAGGAGATGGCCCGCAGGCCGTCGGTCTTCACCGGGTTGATCTGGAGGCTCTCGGGGGCGTAGACGACGATCCGTCCCGTCTCGCGCTCGACGCTCTGAGGGGCGACGCGCGGCACCGCGAGGGTGAGCGTCGCGGCCTTGCCGGTGGGCGTCAGGAGGTCGGGTTCCGTGAGGCGCTTGTGAAGCTGGACCGCCAAGGCCACCTTGCCGAAGGCCTTCCGCGAGAGGTTCACCAGGAGCCGCCCCGGCTGGGCGGCGTCGACGTGGTGGTTGTCGACCTCGACGGGGCTTGCGCCGGGGGCCGCGGTGCCGCGCACCTGCCGGACCTCGAAGCCCTCGGGAATCTGGATCGCGAGGTTGAAGACGCCCGCCCGCTCGATGGTGTAGACGACCGTGAGGTCGATCGTCAGTTCCTCGGGCTTGAGGTTCAGTTCGACGAGCGAGTCCGCGACGATCCGCGGCTGGACCTTCTCGACGCTCAAGGTCAGCTCAAACGGCAGCGCGGCGTAGCGGTACGAGAACGCCCACGGCGTGCCCTTGAGGGCCGGCGGAAGCTCGTTCGGGTCGACCTGGAGCAGGCCCGTGTACTTGGTGGCCTCGGCCCGGAGGCCCTGGGCCACCTGGACCACGACGACGCCCTGCTGGCGGCCCGCGCCGACCGCCTTGACGATCGGCAGCGTCACGTCGCGCTTGTCGCCCTGGGCAAACTTCTCGAGCTCAACGACCACGTTTTGCGTATTCTTGGCGGGCTCGAAAAGCTGGGCGGTGATCCGCTGGACGCCTTCGACCGTCTCGACCGCCCACTGGCGGACGTTCGGGTCGAACACGTTGACGACCTTCTGGTCGGCGGGCACGTCGATGACCAGGCGTGCCAGCTCCGCGCGGCTGATCTCGTAGGCCATCTGGACGTAGGTGCGGACAGCCCCCTCGTCGATCGTCAGGCGGTGCTGGGCCTGGACGCTGACGAGGGCTTCGAGGCCGGTGGCGCCCTCGGCCTTCGGCGTCCAGTCGATCGTGACGCTCGGGGCCGCCCCGACGAACGCCAAGACGACCGTCTCGTTGGCCGCCGGCGCGGCAGCGCCCGCCGGGACCTCGGTCGCGGCCAGCAGCGGCCGGATATTGACCTTCACGCCCTTCTCGGGAATCCGCACTTCCCACTTGCTCACGGGGGCCTGGGGGGCGTCGAACGACACGCTGTTCTGGCCGGGCGCCTTCGTGTACGCCTTGGCGAACTGGATCTCCAGGACGACTTCCATCGGCTCCTTGCCCTTCTTCTCGACGAGCAGGCGATAGCCCGTCGCCGGATCGCCGAGGATGCGGGCCGGCTGGCCGCCGATGGTGGCCTTCGTGATGGCCGAGTCGCCGAGCCTCAGGGGCACCTCGACCCAGCCTTCCTTGAGAATCTCGATTTTCAGAGTCGCGTCGACCGTCACGACGTCCTTGGCAACGGTGGCCTTGGCCGCGAGGTCGGTGATGAGCGCGACAACGGGCGGCTTCACGTCCAGGGCGGCCGGCTGCTTCTCCTGGGCGGCCTTCCAGAGCTCGAGGAACTTGTCGTAGGGCAGGAAGACGCCACGCCCCTCCTTCTCGAACACCTCGCGGAGCTTCTTATAGGGGATATAGATACTCTCTTCGGAGATCTTCTTTTCCTCGGCGGGCGCGGGCGCCGCCGCCGGTGCCGGCGCCTTTTCGGCCGGCGCCGACTGGACCGGCCCCGCCAGCGCCAGGGCCAGCGCGATCCCCAGGAGAGCCGCCAGGATTCCTACCCCGCCCGTCGCCATCCGCATGGTCTTCATAGGATTACCCTCGGACCTGCCACCCGGAAACAAGGACCGTCCGTCCGCGGCTCGCCCTGGCCGTGGCGGGAGATGCGCTTCTCTGTTCATAGACGCGGCGCCCTCATCGTAGTTCCGTGCTTTCCAGCTATTTGTATCAGGAAACGCCGGGCCGTCATGTAAAAAGCGTGTAACGACCTCGGCGTGGTCGTGCCTTCGGTTTCGTAGGGGCGGCCCCATGTGGCCGCCCGGCCGTTGACGTGGCAGTTGCCTTGTCGGGCGGCTCACAACACGTCAACGGCACCGCTCCATACCTGTCGCGGCTCGGATCAAGGCGACAGCCGCGTCAACACCCAAAGCGAGCCGGCAAACATCGTTAGCCCCCCGTGAATACACGGGGGGCACCGTTGACTTGCTTTGCGCGTGAGTTACGGCCCCACCGTCGCGACGAGCCTGCGCCCGAAGACCCGCTCAAAGAGGTCGCCCTTGGCAATGGCCTTCTCGGCCTCGGCACCTGCATCGCCCTGCGTCCGGCAGCGGATCGTGATGCGGTCCGCCGACGCCTCGGCCGCCAGAGACGCAACGAGGCTCCGGTGCGTCACGTCGAGCCCGTCGGCCACGCGGAGGATGGCCGCCAGAACCTCGACGAGCCGGCGGCCGTCGGCGCTCAGGGCGGCAAATTCGGCGTGATCCAGCGACGGAAGGGCCTTGCGGTGGTACCGGGCGACGCAGGCGATGATCTGGCGATCCTCGCCCTCGACGGGAAGCGCGTCGGCCCCCGCAATGATCCGTTGCGAGGCCTTGTGGTGGCCTTGCGGCTCCTCGGACAGGCCGACGTCGTGCAGGATCGCGGCCGCGTGGAGGACCTCGCGGGCCTCGTCGCCGAGGCCGTGCACCTGCTGGAGCCCGTCGAAGATCGCCAGCGCCAGCCGCGCGACTTGCTCGGCGTGGCGCTCCTCGTAATGCAGCGACTGTGCCAGTTCCACAGCCGCCTTCACGAGGGCCTCGGTCATGCCTGCGGCTCCCGCGGCGTCTCGTCGGGCGCGGCGTCGTGGCTCTCGGGCGGCGCGGGGTCGGCGACCTCCTCGGGCGGCGAATCGACCAGGGCCGCCACGTCGCGCGGCTCGTCCGGCGCGGCCTCGTCGTTGGCGGGCGCGGCCACGATTTCGGCGGGGCGATGGCGGAGGGCCTCCCGCAGGCGGCCCCAGACGCCGTCCTTCGTGATCGCGTCCCAGAACGCGACGAACTCCGCATACTTGGCCGCGCGGGCCGTCCGGCAGTGCTTCTCCAGGAAGCGGATGCCCTTGCCGAGGGGACGGAACGCGCGGTCGTTGCCGAGGAACTCACGGGTGCGGTCGCGCTCGCCGGCCAGGAATTGCGGCAGCCAGCCGACCCAGACGTCGAGGTCGTGAAGCTCGCCCAGGAGCGTCTGGGCCTGCCGCGCGGCCCGGATGGAAGGCTTGAGCCCGTCGGGATAGAGATCCTTGAAGACCTCCAGGGTATAGCGCAGGTGCTTGGCGGCGATGCGCATCGCGTGGTGCTCATCGGCGCACTCGGGCCGATGGACGAATGGCTCGAACTTCAGAAGTCCTGAAAGCGGCGCGGCCACGGCTTTCTCGGCCCGGACATAGACGATGGGCGCGCGCAGATCGAGCCCGCCCGTTTTGGAGCGTGCCGAAAGGCGGTTCAGGCGCGTGCGGATTTCGTCGACAGCGCCGCTCGACTGGAGCCGCTCGATCGCCCGGCGCACGTCGTCCTGGAGCCCCTCGCGCTTTTGCCGCAGGCGCAGGAGCAGGCGCTCCAGGCCGGGCTGCGCGGGCTTCTCGCGGAGGTCTTCGAGGAAGCCGGCGACGAACTCGATCTGGACGTCCGTGTCGCGGGCGGCCCCGAGGGCCTTGCGGAGGCGGCGGATACGCTTGGTCCACGTCTTGAACCGCTTCGGCGGCAGGCATTCCCCGAACAGGCCCAGGGCCGTCGCCAGGCGGCGCGACCCGACGCGCATCCGGTGGACGCACTCGGGGTCTTCGCCTTTACAGACGCAGTCGGCCTCGCGCGCCAGGGCCGCCAGGCGGCTGCGGATCGCCGACGTGGCGAAGAGGCACCAGGATGGGTCGGTGCGGGGCATAGTCGTATCGTGCTGGTCCTGTTCTCTTTCGCCCTGCCTTCTCGACCCTCTCCCGCCGGGGGAGAGGCAGGGCGAGGGGCGGTCCGGCCTTTGGTATCTGGTATCTCAAATCTGAAATCTCAAATTTGAGATGCCAGACTTCAAACACTCAAGTAACAAGAAACAGAAGCTGAATACCAGATACCAAATACCAGATCATCCCCCTCCCGCTCACGTCGCGGTCCCCGGCTCGGCGCCCCAGCGTTTCCGCGCCAGGTCCATGAGGGCCTGGTGCGTGCCCAGGAGCGCGCTGGGGTCGGCCCCGGGCGACGGCGTCCGCTGAACGTACGTGCCGTCGGGCTTCAGGTCCCACGCCTGGCGCTGGTCGCGGAGCATGATGTCGAGGATCTCCCAGCAGGTCTGGCGGCACGGCCGCGCCTCGATGGGCGCCACCGCCTCGACGCGGGCCAGGAGGTTCCGGTACATCCAGTCGGCCGAGCCGATGAGGAAATCGCCGTCCAGCGGATCGGCCGCGCCGTTCTGGAAATAGAAGATGCGGGAGTGCTCGAGGAACCGCCCGATGACCGACGTGACGCGGATGGTCTCCGACAGGCCCGGCACGCCCGGCTTCAGGCAGCAGAAGCCGCGCACGATGAGGTCGATCGGCACCCCCGCCTGGCTTGCCCGGTAGAGCGCCCGGACGATGCTGCGGTCCTCGAGGCTGTTCATCTTGGCGATGATCCGGGCCGGCCGGCCCGCCTGGCGATGGGCGATCTCGCGCTCGATCTTCGCATGGAACGCCTCCTTCATGTGGATCGGCGCCACGAGGAGCTTGCGGTACACGTGCTTCAGCGACCGGCCCGTCAGGAAGTTGAAGAGCTCGACGAGGTCCTCCGTCAGGTCGGGGCTCGCCGTCAGGAGCGAGAGGTCCGTGTAGAGCTTGGCGGTCTCGACGTGGTAGTTGCCTGTGCCGATATGGGCATAGCAGCGGAGGCCCTCGGGCTCGCGGCGGACGACGAGGGTCGTCTTGGTGTGGGTCTTCAGGCCGACGACGCCGTAGACGACGTGGACGCCGGCCTTTTCGAGCGCCTGGGCCCAGTAGATATTGCGGCTCTCGTCGAACCGGGCCTTGAGTTCCACGAGGCAGACGACCTGCTTGCCGGCCTCGGAAGCCTCGATCAGGATACGGATGAACGGGCTGTCGTCGCCCGTCCGGTAGAGGGTCATCTTGATGGCGAGGACGTCGGGGTCGTCGGCGGCGGCGCGGACGAACCGCTCGACGCTCGCGCCGAAGCTCTCGTAGGGATGATGGACGAGGAGGTCGCCGCGGCGGATCACGCTGAAAATGTCGACCGCCTCATCGGCCAGGGCGGTGGGCACCTGCGGCGTCCAGGGCGTGTGCTTCAGGTCCGGCATCGGGAGCTGGCTGATAGGCCCGAGGCCCGCATAGTTGAGCTCCGCGGGCAACTCGTACACGTCGGCGTCCGACAGGCCGAGCTCCTGCATGAGGAACCGCAGCATCCACAGGTCGGGCGCCGGCCCATGCTCGAGGCGCACGACCTTCTCGAACCGCCGGCGCCGCAGCTCCTGCTCGATCATCGAGAGGAGGTCGTCGGCGTCCTCCTCTTCGCGTTCGACGTCGGCGTTGCGCGTCAGGCGGAACGGCATGACGTTGACGACCGCCATGTCCGGAAAGAGCGCGTCGAGGTTCGCCCGGATCATGTCCATCAGGCTGACGAACCGGTGCGTGCCGGTCCCTTCGGCGGTCTCGAGGGGCACCCACGCCGGCAGGACCTCGGGCACCTTGACGCGGGCGAACATCGGCGCCTCGCGGTCCGGGTGGCGGAGCGTGACGCCCAGCGACGTCGACAGGTTCGAGATGAACGGGAACGGGTGGCCCGGATCGACCGCCAGGGGCGTCAGGACCGGGAAGACGTTCGTCCGGAAATAGCGGTCCGCGGCCTCGCGGTCCGCCGCCGTCAGGTCCTTCCATTCGAGCAGGTGGACGCCCTTCTGGGCGAGCGCGGGGCGGACCTGGCGCGTATAGCCCTCGGCCTGGTCGACGAGCATCGGGAGGACCGTCCGCCGGATGGCCGCCAACTGCTCGGCGGGCGTCAGGCCGTCGTGCGTCCGCGAGACGACGCCGGCGGCCACCTGGCGCTTGAGGCCGCCCACGCGTTTCATGAAGAACTCGTCGAGGTTCGACGTGAAGATGCCGAGGAACCGCACGCGCTCTAGGAGCGGCGTCCGCTCGTCGAGGGCCTCGTGGAGCACGCGGCGGTTGAACTCGAGCCACGAGACCTCGCGGTTCAGGAACTCCGCCGCAGGAACGCCGCTCTCGGGCGGCGCATCGCTTGGCGGCGCCACATCGGCGGCGGAATCGTCGAATGGGACCGACATCGTGGTGGCGTCCTTCCGAATGGGCAGAAGCGTCAAGCCGGAACCTATAGGATACCCCCGCCGCGGGCCGGACACAAGGCCGGGCGAAGTCCGCAAGAACGGGGCTGACGGAATCTTAGCGAAGTCTTCATGGGTTCTTTATGGGCCGTCATGCCCTTGAAAACGCCGCGGCCTTGGGTAAGCTTGTGGAGGAGCTGAGCCGCGCCGGCCCAGCCACAGGGGGCCTGGATCCCATGAACCTCAGCCGCCGACTCATCGTCAAGCCGGGCAAGAAGCTCCGCCTCTCGGACCGCGACCCGGACGACATGGCGGGCCTCGGGAAACCGCGCGGCCGCGAGGCCACCGAGAAGAACCTCCGGCGCCTGGCGGACCTGGAGTACCTCCTCTACGCCGAGCACAAGCGGGCGCTGCTCGTCGTGCTCCAGGGCATGGACGCCGCCGGCAAGGACGGCACCATCCGCCGCGTCATGACGGGCCTCAACCCGCAGTCGTGCAAGGTCACGAGCTTCAAGGAGCCGTCGGCCGAGGAGCTCGCCCACGACTTCCTCTGGCGGATCCACAAGGCCGTCCCGTCCTACGGCGATATCGGCATCTTCAACCGGTCGCATTACGAGGACGCCCTCGTGGTGCGCGTGCACGGCCTCGTGCCGGAGTCGGTCTGGTCGCGGCGATACGACGAGATCAACGCCTTCGAGAAGAACCTGGCGGAGGGCGGCGTCATGGTCCTCAAGTTTTTCCTCCACATCTCGAAGGACGAGCAGAAACGGCGGTTCGAGGACCGCCTCGGGGACCCGACGAAGAACTGGAAGGCCAGCCCGGCCGACTTCAAGGAACGCCAGTTCTGGCGCGACTATACGAAGGCCTACGAGGACGTCCTCGCGAAGTGCAGCACCCCGTGGGCCCCGTGGTTCGTCATTCCGGCCAACCACAAGTGGTTCCGGGACCTCGCGGTCAGCCAGATCATCGTCGAGACGCTCGAAGGGATGGACCTGCGGTTCCCGAAGCCCGCCTTCGATCTCTCGAAGATCGTCATCGAATGAAGACCCGGACGGATCGGACCATGGCCCCCTGGCGCTTCGAACCCATGACCGTGGGTCGGATTCTCGACCGGGCCTTCCGCCTGTACCGCGAGAACTTCCTCCGCTACGTGACGATCGCCGCCGTCGTCCAGGTGCCGGCAGGCCTCTTGGTGGTGGCCGGCACGGGCATCATGTACAGCAACTTCACGAACGTGGCCCGGACCAACCAGGTGCCGGAAGACGTCGTGACGATGATGGTCGGCGCCATGACCATGATGAGCGGCGGCTTCCTCGCGTTCGTCAGCTTCGTCCTGGCGATCGCCGCCATGGCCCGCAGCATGTCGGCCTCCTGCCTCGGCGGCGACCTGGGCGCCGTTCAGGCCTACCGGTCGCTGATGCCGAGGGCCGGCTGGCTCTTCCTCATGGTCCTCCTCGTGATGCCAAGCCTGTTCGTGGTCTATATCGCCCTGGTGGTGGTCATGGTCGTCATCGTGGTGCTCGGGATTGCGGAGGGGGCCGCCGGCCTGGGGCCTGTGGTCATGGTCACGTCGATCGGCCTCGTCACGCTGGTCGCTATTGCCGCCTGCGGCGTCCTCTTGCTCGCGTGGACGGTGGTTTTCTGCCTGTCCGTCCAAGCGGTGGCCCTGGAAGACCTGAACACCTTCGAGGCCATCGCCCGCAGCGTCAAGTTGGTTCGCGGCAACCTGCGGAAGTGCCTGGGCTCGGCCCTGCTTACGTTCCTGCTCGTCGGAATTCCCATCGTGGCGGCGTCGAGCCTCGGTTTCGTGCTGGCCTTCGCGGTGTTCGGCTACACCAACATGATGGCCATGCAGGTGATCCAGCAGAGCGTGTCGCTCTTCATGCAGGTCCTGGTCATGCCGATCTGGGCCGCGGCGATGCTCCTTCTGTACTATGACCTGCGGATTCGCAAGGAGGGGTACGATCTGGAGCTGCTGGCCGGGTCGCTGCGCCCCGCGGAGGCCGCCCATGGCGCCTCGCGCTGACATTCGGATGCCCGGAGGTCCGATTGCCCTTATCGCCGCGCTGCTCGTGGCCTCGATGGCCCTGGCCGCATCCCCGGCGGCAAAACCCCTGCCCGAGTCTCAGAACTACGGCCGCGCCGACTCGAAGACGATCCACCAAACCGTCGGCGAAGTGCTCGCCCGGCCCGAGTTCGCCAAACCCCTGTCATTCTGGCAACGGTTCCTCGACTGGCTGAAGGAACTGATCGATGGCCTTCCCGCGCCCAACCTGGACTTCGGCTGGGAGCCCGGCTGGGGACGGTTCCTCTTCTGGTTCATCACGATCTGGTGCGCGCTGACGCTCGCGGCCATCCTGGGCCACGTGGGATGGCGGGTCGTCAGCCTTGTTCGGGAACGCCGCGCGGCCCCGGGTGTCCCCGGGACGTTTCCGCGCTTTGCCGCGCTGGCGGCCCGGCCGGACGAAGAGCTCGAAGCCTTACGGACCCGCCTCGTCGCCGAGGGCAAGTTCCGTGAGGCCACCAGCGTCATGATGGTCCTCTTGCTCAAGCGGTTCCATGCCGCCAGCGTGCTGCGGTTCCACGAGAGCAAGACCAACGGGGACTATGTTTTCGAGTTTCCGCGGTCCCGGACCGAGCGGGCCGAATTCCGCCAGTTCGTCGGCCTGTTCGACGGGACGATCTACGGCGCGGCCGAGTGCGACCGCGGCCTGTACCAACGGATGGAATCCCTTTACGAGGCCTGCCTGAGCCATGCCCGCTAAGAGCCACAGGTCCGACCTGGCGATCCTCCTGGCGCTCGGCGCCTTGATGGTCGGCACGCTCCTCGCGCTCGGGTCCTGGGGCTGGATCCGCGGCCAGGCCAACGCCCTGCGGGGCATCCGGAGCACGCTCTCGGCCTCCGACGAGGGGACCCTGGCGTGGTACCTGCTCCTAGAACAACTGGGCTACCAGGTCCGGCGGACCCAGGACCCGCTCGACGCCGGGACGCTCGCGGCGGCGGACGTCCTCTTCGTGATCGACCCGGTCGAACGGATCGAGCCGAATGAAGTCGAGGCCCTGAAAGCGTGGGTCCGCCAGGGCGGCGTCCTCGTCTGCGCGGACGACCGGCGCCGCCTGCCCTGGGACCTTCACCGCATCGGCCAAGCGAGGCCGACGCGGACCGAGGCGGAGGACTTCTTCGGCGACGATGAGCCGACCTATGGCCGGCCCTTCGAGCACCGCACCTTCATCCCGCGCGAGGACGCCCGCCGCCCGCTTGCCCGCGACGTATCGAAACTCGTTGTGTCCAGTGACGACACCGTCCCCCCGGCCGCGCCAGGCGTAGAGGACGATGAGCCGGCCGAGGGGCTCCTGGCCGACACCGACCGGGCCCTGAAGGGGGTCCCGTCGCTGCGCATCGCCACACGCCCGATCGGCAAAGGCCGCGTCATCTACCTGGCGGACAGTTCCTTCCTCGCCAACTCGCGGGTCGGCAAGGACGACGACTCCGTGCTGGCAGTGAACCTGGCGGCCTATGCGGCCTCAAAGGCGCGGGGCGGCCGCCTCGCGTTCGACGAGTACCACTTCGGCCTCGGCCGCCACGAGACGGGATGGACGGTGATGGCGGGGATGCTCTTCACGACCGGCCCGGGCTGGGCCGTGCTCGCCCTGACGGCGGCGGGCCTGCTGTACCTCGTGTATCGCGGCCGCCGGTTCGGCACGCGGCGGCCCGGCGCGCCGGCCCGGCGGCGGTCGAAGCTCGAGTATGTCCACGCCGTCGGGGCGACGTACCGCGCGGCGGGGGCCCATCGGCTGGCGCTGGCGCTCATTTTTCGCTGGTTCCGCCGGCGCGCCGCCCTGTGGGCGGGCATTCCCGCCTCCGCCCCCGTGGCGGACCTCGCCCATCGCCTGGCCCGCCGCACGGGCAAGCCGGCGGACCGTTACGTCGAGATCCTGACCGCCTGCGAAGGCGCCATCGCGGAGCCCGGCCAGACCTCGGGCCATCGCCTGACGGGCCTCCTGAACCAGTTGAGTGAAATAGAATCGGAGATCTTTCACCTACCATGAACATCGAACAAGCGGCCCGCACCGCCGACCGCCTCGTGGGCGAACTCGGCAAAGTCGTCGTCGGCCAGGACGCCGTCCTGGAACAGATGGTCGTCGCCGTCCTGGCGGGCGGCCACGCGCTCCTGGAGGGCGTGCCCGGCACCGCCAAGACGCTCATGGCCCGGGCGCTCGCCCACACGGCGGGCGTCTCGTTCCGCCGGATCCAGTTCACGCCCGACCTGATGCCCTCGGACATCCTCGGCGTCAGCATCTACCACGCGCCGACGGGCGAGTTCGCCTTTCGCGCCGGGCCGATCTTCGCCGACATCGTCCTGGCGGACGAGATCAACCGGGCCCCGGCCAAGACCCAGTCGGCCTTGCTCGAGGCGATGGAGGAGCACCAGGCCACCGTCGACGGCGTCAGCCATCCGATGTCGCCCGTCTTCTCGGTCTTTGCGACGCAGAACCCCGTCGAATTCGAGGGCACCTATCCCCTGCCCGAGGCCCAGGTCGACCGGTTCCTCCTGAAGATCGTCGTCGGCTACCCGGCCGAGGAGATCGAGGCCACGATCCTCGACAAGGTCGAGGCCGGCTTCGACTCGTCGAACCTGAAGACGGCCGCGCTGGAGGTTGTCCTCGACCCGGCGAGCCTGGCCGAGCTGCGGGCGGTGGTGCGCGGCGTCCGCGTCGAAGAGATGGTCCGCCGCTACGTCACGCAGATCGTCCGTGCGACGCGGTCGCTCCCGCAGGTGTCCCTCGGCGCGAGCCCGCGCGCCGCCGTCATGCTGATGCTCGCGGCCAAGGGCCGGGCGGTCGTCGCCGGGCGCGACTTCGTCACCCCCGACGACGTCAAGGCGATGGCCCCGCCGGTCCTCAGGCACCGCCTGATGCTCCTGCCGGAGTTCGAGGTCGAGGGGCGCACGGCAGATGATTGTATCAAGGAACTCCTTACGGGAATCAAGGTTCCGAGATAACATGCTCCCTAGTCCTAGGCTGATCATCCTGGTGTGCGCGGCGGCGCCGCTCTTCCTGGGCGGGGCGCTGTTTCCCCCGCTCATCCTGGCGGCGCTCCTCTACATTCTCATCCTCATCCTGTACATGGCCGTCGACCTCCTGCTCTTGCCGCGGAAGAAGCAGTTCACCGTTCGCCGCGCGGCGCCCGAGCGGCTGAGCCTCGGCGCCCCGACGCGCATCGTCTTGGAGATCGAGAACGCGAGCCGCCGCCAGGTCGAGATCCGCGTGGCCGAGGACCTGCCCGAGGACATGGCGGCCGATCCCTCGTTCGTGGGGGGCGTGTTCGAGGCGGGGGCCTCGGGCGCCCTGGAGTACCGCCTGACGGCCCGCCAGCGCGGCCACTATGAGCTCGGGCCTGTCGACGTGCGGGTCCTTCCGCGGATGGCCCTCTTCTATCGCCAGTTCCGCCTCCGGATCCCGGCCGACGTCCACGTGTTCCCGAACCTCGTGAACCTGAAGCGTTACGAACTCCTCCTGCGCCGCGGCCTCACGCACGAGCAAGGCATCGCGCGCCAGCGGCAGATCGGCCAGGGGGCCGAGTTCGAGAGCCTCCGCACCTACATCGTCGGCGACGAGATGTCGAAGGTCGACTGGAAGGCCACCGCCAAGCGCTCGCGCCTGATCGTCAAGAACTTCGAGCCCGAGCGGGAGCAGAGCGTCCTCGTGGCCATCGACGTTGGCCGCGCGACCGCCGGCGAGTTCGAGGGGATCAGCCGCCTCGATTATTTCGTCAACGCGGCGATGATGCTCGCCTACGTGTGCCTCCGCCAGGGCGACTGGTTCAGCCTGCTCGCGTTCAGCGACCGGATCGAGAGCTACCTGCCGCCCGTGCGGCACCTGAAACACATCGACCGCGTCGCGCGGGCCCTGTACGAGCTGAAGCCGCGCCGGGCGGAGTCGGACTATAGCGCGGCCTGCCGGTTCATGGGCCTGAAGAACCGTAAGCGCAGTCTCATCTGCCTGATGACCGACGTGCTGGACCGCGAGTCGGGCGCCGTCATCATCGGCCACATGGCCCGCTTCGCGCGGTACCATCTGCCGCTCGCCGTGACGCTGGCCGACCCGCCCCTGCGGGCCGAGGCCTGGGCGCCCCTGTCGGACCGGGTCGACCCTTACGCCAAGGCCGTGGCCCTCGACGTGCTGGCGGCCCGCGAAGAGGCCCTGGCCGACATGCGCCGCCGCGGCGTCTCGGTCCTCGACGTGGAACCGAACGCCCTGACGCCGGACCTCATCAATCGGTACCTGCTCATCAAGTCGACGGCAAGGCTGTAAGGCAAGCGTCGCCGTGCCGGCGACGGCTAAACGATGCATGGGGCGCCGGGTGCCATGCTTTCGCGCCGTTGCGAAAGCATGGGCCTCGATAGCAAGGAAACCAGGATGCGCTACGCACAGGTAACTGCCCTGTTGTTCGCTCTCGCCCTCCCCTGCCTCGCTGCCCCCACCGACCGCCTTGCGGATTTCCTGGGCATCTGGGCCCGCGAGACGGGCGCAGCCACGGCGGCCATCGACGCGAAGGTCGTCCGCGCGCCGGATGCCGCGACGATCCGCATCGAGCATCGCGGCAAGGACGACTGGAGCCTCACCGGGAAGGCCCGCGTCCGCGTCGAGCCGGGGGACATCTACGAACTCGATGCCTGGGTGCGGGTCGAGGGTGCGGGAAGCGCGACGCTCTGCGCCACGGCCTACGACAAGGACGGGAAGGTCGTCGACTGGACCTTCGGCGGCCGCACGGCCCGCGAGCGGAAGGACTGGCAGCACCTCTGGTCGCGGCTGCTCATCCCGGCCGGCGTGGCCGAGATTCAGCCGCGCCTCATCGGCTACGGCCCGGCCACGACATGGCTCGACACGTTCTCGCACAAGAAAACGGGGAGCCTCGACATGCTGCGAAACGGCAAGCTTCCGCCGGAACTTGGGATCTGGAATGCCGCGCTCTCGGTGGCGTTCCACACCGCCGACGCGACGCTGCTCGTCACGGACAAGCGGACGAAGCAGGCGTGGGCCCAGAAGCCCCTGCGGCAGGAGATGGCCGTCACGTCGGCCACGGCGTCGGGCGGGCGCGTGGAAATCGGGCTCATCCATGTCCCCTCTGGCCTCCAAGTAAAATCGACGCTCGCCCTCGACGGCGACCTGCCGGAGATGACGCTCTCGCTGGCGGCCGAGGGCGACCTGGTGGCGCCGATGGCCTGGCCCGCGCCCTTCGCGAGCCCCGCCGGAACGTATCTGGTTGTGCCGATGAACGAAGGGATCTCATACCCCGTCGAGGACGCCTCGATCCCGCCAATGCACCTCGTGGCCTACGGAGGCCACGGAATATGCCTGGCCTTCTGGGGCGTGACGGACGGCGCGGCCGGGCAGATGGCAATCCTCGAAACGCCCGACGATGCCGCAATCCGCATCGACCGGGCCGACGGTCACCTGGGCATCGGGCCGGAATGGGAAAGCGAAAAGGGCCGCTTCGGCTACGAGCGGCGCCTTCGGTATATTTTTCTGGACCGTGGCGGTCACGTGGCGATGTGCAAGCGCTACCGCGCCTACGCCAAGTCGGTCGGCCTCGCGAAGCCGCTCGAGGAGAAGCGGCGCGCCCGCCCGAGCATCGACCTCCTGGTCGGGGCGGTGAACGTCTGGTGCTGGGAGAAGGACCCGGTGGCGATCCTCAAGGAGATGCGGGCCGCCGGCATCGAGCGGGTCCTCTGGAGCCAGGCCCAGAAGCCCGACGTGCTCAAGGCGATGAACGAGATGCCGGGCGTCCTCACGAGCCGCTACGACATCTACCAGGACGTGATGGACCCCGCGAGCTACCCGCTGATCCGTTACACCCACGGCGACTGGCCCGCCGCGGCATGGCCGAAGGACCTCATGCTCGGCCCCGGCGGAGACTGGATCAAGGGCTGGGAGATCGAGCGGAAGGACGGCCCGGGGATGATCCCCTGCGGCACCGTGTGCGACAAGCAGGCGATCCCGTACGCCGAGCGGCGAATCGGCGACGAACTTAAAGGCAGCCCCTACCGCTGCCGGTTCATCGACACGACCACGGCGTCGCCGTGGCGCGAGTGCTGGAGCCCCGACCACCCGATGACCCGCCGCGAGAGCCGCCGATGCAAGATGGACCTCCTGGCGGTCGTCTCGCAGAAGTTCGGCCTCGTGTGCGGCTCCGAGACGGGCCACGACGCCGCCGTCCCGTACGCCGACTATTTCGAGGGGATGCTGAGCCTGGGGCCCTACCGCGTCCCGGATTCCGGCCGCGACATGCAGCGGATCTGGACCGACGTGCCCGAGAATGTCGCCAAGTTCCAGATGGGCCACGCCTACCGCCTGCCCCTCTGGGAACTGGTGTACCACGACTGCCTCGTCGCCCAGTGGTACTGGGGCGACTACAACAACAAGCTCCCGTCGCTATGGGACAAGCGGGACCTCTTCAACGTCCTCTATGCGACGCCGCCGATGTTCATGTTCAGCCGGAAGCTCTGGGAGGAGAAGCGGGACCGGTTCGTCCAGAGCTACCGGAACACCTGTCCGACCGTCCGTGCCGTCGGGTACGCCGAGATGACCGACCACCGCTTCCTCACGCCGGACCGGAGCGTGCAGCAGACGGCGTTCGCCAACGGCGTCACGGTCACCGTGAATTTCGGCGCGGCCGCGTTCAAGCTGGCCGACGGGACGGAAGTCGGACCGATGGGGTACCACGTGGCGGGGATGAGGTAAGGGCGCGTTGCGCCCTGCCGCACGTTTTGGCCCGTACCGGCAAGGCCCCGGAATCTGTGAAGGAACCGGCCACGGAGGAAGGAGGCACAAGAACGGGCTCACGCAAAGACGCAAAGGAAAGAGTCAACACAAGAGGGGACAGAAAGACGAACAAGAAGGGGCCGTGCAATGGTGTAGACATAAAGAGCTATCATCATTGCCCGTGTCTTCTTGCGTCTCTGTGTTCTCTCGGGTCTTGACGTTTGCCGCCTTCCTTTGCGGCTTTGCGTGAGCCGCCGTGGCCTCTGTCCTTGGGCCTCTCCGTCACTTTCCCGTACTCGACAGCGCCGACGGCGGAATCGGCGTCTTCTTGGCAATCCCCGGCCCTTCCCACGAAACGGCCAGGTGCGACTCCGAGGTCTTCTGGAAATACGTGACGGTGATGGCGTGGCGGCCGGCCTTCAGGGGAATGAAGCCGCGATTCTCGGCGGTCATGTGCACGCCGTCGTTGTCGACCACGACGCGGTCGCCGATCGCGAGGCAGCTGCCGTCGTCGGAGCTGACGTAGAACTCCCAGTTGCCCTCGGCGGGCACGTCGACGTAGCCCGTGAAGCGCAGCGCGTAATGCGACTTGCCCTTGTGCGGGCCGAGGTCGAACGTGTCGGCCTTGGCGGACGAGGCGGCCTTCAGGCTGCCGAAGTCGGGCAGCTTGTCCCAGTCGCCCTCATAGAATTCGCACAGGAGGCCCTGGGCCGCGCCCTCGGCCTTGTCGGGCGCGCGCGGCTCCACCTTGGCGGGCTTCACGGTGAGGTCGAAGGGCCTTCCGTCGCGGAGGAGCCGCAGGGCGAGCGGCTGCTCGGCCTTGGCGTCCAAGAGGGCCAAGTAGAAGCCGATGCCGCCGGAGATGGACTTCTTGCCGACCTCCAGGACCACGTCGCCCGCGCGAACGCCCGCCGCCTCCGCCGGCGACCCCTTGGCGACCTCGGCAACGCGCGGCACGCCGTCCGTCGCGACGCGTATCCCGACCCACAGGGCCAGCCGCCCCTCGGGATCGAGCGTCTCGGGCAAGGCCTCGCGGACGTGGTCGATGGGAATGGCGAAGCCCATGCTGTTGGCGCCGAGCTTCGTCGTGGAGTTGATGCCGACGACCTCGCCGAAGACGTTCAGGAGCGGCCCGCCCGAGTTCCCCGGGTTGGTGGCCGCATCGGTCTGGATCATGCTCGGGAAAAATGTGTAGTCGCATTTCGTCGAGCGGCCGACGGCGCTCACGATCCCGCACGAGACCGACAAGCCCACGCCGAAGGGGTTCCCCATCACGACGACGGGCTCCCCGACCTCGAGGTCCGCGCTGCGGCCGAACTTGATCGGCGTGAGGGGCTTTTCGGGATCGATCTTGAAGACGGCCAGGTCCTTCGACTCGTCGAACGCGACGACGCGGGCGGGATACTCCTTGCCGCCCTGGAACCCGATCCGCACGTCGCCTCCGTAGCGCAGTACATGGGCATTTGTGAGAATGTAGCCGGACTCGTCTAACACGAAGCCGCTGGCGAACTCGTGAATGACGACCCGCGGGTTCGCAGCCGGGGCCGCCGCCGGCTTGGCCTCGTCGGGCTTCGCTTCGCCGGACTTGGGCTCGGCCGGCTTCGTTTCGGGGGGCTTTGGATCTTCCGTCCGGATGGCGACGATGTTGACGACCGAATCCTTGCAGACGCGGTAGACCTCGGCCGCCGGCGAGTGACGAAAGGCCTCAAGGGCCGCTCGCCGCGCGGCCGGATCGTTGGCGGCGGCCGGCCCGCCGCACCCCGCGGCCGCAATCACCGAGACCAAACCTGCGGCCAGAACCTGCCGTATCCAGCGCGGCCCCATGTCCCACTCCTTTTGTCACCCGCCCCAGTTTTGAACCCTTCGGCCCTCTCGACAGACCGGTACGAGCGGTTAACTGTGCGGACCCGGCCTGTCACGTCACATTCCGCACTCGGTCCCGCCCCGCCAGGAGCAACCACGCCATGGCCGTCCCCCAGACGATCACGCCCAGGGCGATCTTGGCGCCGCCCGGTAGGTGGCTCGGCGTGACGAACCCTTCGATCGTCCCGGCGACGATGAACATGGGGATCGTCCCCAGGACGAGGAGCGCGGCTTCGCGTCCCCCCTGGCGCAGGGCGGCCAGGCGCGTGAGCGGCCCCGGCATCGCCATCGCCAGGCCCAGCCGCAGGCCCGCCCCGCCGGAAATGAGGATGGCGAAAATCTCCAGGATCCCGTGCCCCGCCAGGAACGACCAGCACACGTACCCGAGACCGTGGTTGACGAAGTGGCCGACGAACGCCCCGACCATCATGGCGTTGACGAAGATGACGTAGCACGTGCCGATCCCCGCCGTGATGCCAAACGCGAACGACATCAGGGCGACCGTGATGTTGTTCGCCATGATCCCCGTGGCCATCGGCGGCTGCGGAATCTGGCGGAACCGCTCGCTGATGTCCTCCTGGGTCACTTCCGAATCGGGGTCGCCGCGCACGTCCAGCCCCCGCGGCACCAGGATGTACGCCACCGACGGCCGCAGGCGCACGGTCACATAGGCACCCAGCGCCCCGACGGCAAAGAGGGCCACCGCCAGCGTCACGTAGGGCCACAGCCGCCGGAACAGACGCGGAAAATCGTACGCGTAGAATCGCCACAGGGCCTTAAGGGGCTCGACGTGCCGGCGGCGGTAGAGGAGGCCGTGGGCCGCGATGGCCAGCGTGTTGATCCGCTCCTGGGTCCGCTCGTCGAGGCGATACATCCGCGCCCGGGCCACGTCGATCGCCACGTCCGGGTACAGGCGCGTGAGCTCGTACAGCTCTTCTTCCGACAGGCGCCGGGCGCCGAAGCGGCCCTTGCGGACGAGCGCCTCGAGGCGGTCCCAGGCCGGCCGTCGCGTTTCAAGGAAGCGGGCGGGCGTCATCGGGGCGGCTCCGCCGGCAGGCCCGCCGGATCGTCGTGCTCGATGAACCGACGAAGG
>Ga0209777_10003417_pt1 | contig 19735 bp, 15 predicted proteins | sample FrelakmetHBP12HB_FD_187147 | JGI IMG/M metagenome (GOLD analysis project Ga0209777, IMG submission 187147) | Freshwater lake sediment microbial communities from the University of Notre Dame, USA, for methane emissions studies -HBP12 HB (SPAdes)... | ecosystem: Environmental > Aquatic >...
TTCCACCGGGTCAGCAATTATCTCGACTTTTGTCTCATCAAAACCGACACCAGCTAAGGAAAGACATGCAGCGACGTTAATGTTCCGCGGGAATTGCTTTATTGCGTCCCGGGCAGTACCCTCAAATACTATGGTGCGTTCCTCCACAGATTTCCCAAGAGATGCTGGTGGTTTGGTCGTAACCAATGTGACGCTATCCAGTTTTTCAATACTCGCAGCTAATACACCATCAATACCACAGACCGCACCAGAGGGGAGATAGATTTTTCGATGATGCTCCCGTGCGGTGTTTTCCAGTTTTTTCCGTAATGCATCATTAAATAAACTGCCGATACTCATTATGATCAAATCCTTGCCTGCCTCAAGCACCGGTGCTCCATATTGTGCGACTGCTTGCTGTGATGCTGCCTCAAAGACGACATCGACATCCTCTAAAAACTCTTCAACTGGTTTTAACGATGCTTTTTTTAAGAATAAACAGAGTTTTTCTGCAGCTGTTTTGTTAATATCGAACAGGTAAATTTTCTCGATGTCTTTCATCGCATCTGCTGCTTTTGCGACATCTGTTCCAATGGCGCCACAACCGATAATGCCAAGCTTCATAATTGGGATCTCCCAAAACCTTTAAACAGGAACTCACTATAAAAAATATCGTTATGAATGAGATCGATCGATTCCTGAGAGAAGATTTAGGCAAAGAAGGAGATATTACGTCTGATGCGTTATTTACAAAACAAACTGCACGTGCCATCATCATCTCAAAAGAAGATTGCATTGTTGCGGGTCTTGAAGAAGCACGACAGGTGTTTAAGACGATTGGAGCAATAGCTAAGTCTTTGGTGAAGGATGGATCTATGGTCAAAAAGGGTACAACCGTGGTAGAAATAAAAGGACCGGTCCGTTCTATTCTAAAAGGTGAGCGGCTCGCACTCAACATCATCGGACGGATGAGCGGGATTGCAACCGAGACAAAAAAAATAGTGGAACGATGCCATACGATAAACCCGAGGGTGACAATAGCAGCAACACGAAAAACGACTCCGGGGTTCCGCATTTTTGAAAAAAAAGCAATAGTCATTGGTGGTGGAGAACCGCATCGTTACGGGTTATATGATGCGGTACTTATCAAAGATAATCATCTGAGAATCATCGGGTCAGTTGAAGAAGCAATCAAGACTGTAAAAAGTAAGATTCGGAATAAAATCATCGAAATAGAAGTGGAAAATGAATCGGATGCACTGTCTGCAGCTAAGATGAACGTCGATGTAATCATGCTTGATAACCTAGATCCATGTATAGGAAAAATCATCGCACGAAAGATTCGGGAAATCAACTCAGGTATCCTCATTGAGGTCTCAGGAGGGATCACAAGAGATAACATCGACAAGTACGCTTCATTTGCTGATCGTATCTCGCTCGGGTACCTGACGCATTCGATTAAAAATAAAGATTTTTCTTTGGAAATATTTAAGAATTGAAATCACTTTACAATATTGGCAAAAAAATAATTCTCTACAATGATGGGGCTTTGTTGTGAGGATGGTGAATTGATAAATGAAGAAGATTATTGAAGATGTATTTGCAGCTGAGGAAGCAAAAGAACAAGTAAAAGAAGAGATAAATGATGAAGAAAAGAAAACCCCGGGAACACGGGCAACAAAACGCGATCCTACCTTAAAGATCGCAGGTGTGAACAACGAGGATTTAGAAAAAGTTTTAGAAAGCCTGACGACCACCATTAAAGTCGTTGGCTGTGGTGGTGCAGGGACCAATACGATTACACGATGTTTTGGAGCAGGTATCAATGGTGCAGATCTCATTGCAGTTAATACCGATGCGCAACATCTCCTTTTAGCTGAATCTCCTTATAAAATTCTCATTGGGCGGCATCTGACTCGTGGATTAGGCGCAGGGTCTCTTCCGCAGATAGGTGAAGAAGCAGCAAAAGAAAGTGAACAGGACATTCGAGATGCGATTGTTCCTTCCGATATGGTGTTTGTCACCTGTGGTCTTGGTGGTGGAACCGGAACTGGGTGTGCCCCGATCGTCGCACAGATTGCTCGGGAAGCAGGCGCACTTACTATCGGTGTGGTAACGCTCCCCTTTTGTGTCGAAGGTCAGGTGCGGATGGATAACGCAGAGGCAGGGTTGAAACGACTCCGTGAGGTCTGCGACACAGTTATTGTGATACCAAACGACAAATTACTCGATATCGTTCCAAATCTCGCAATGAACGCTGCCTTTAAGGTCGCCGATGAAGTACTGATGCGTTCGATTAAAGGAATCACGGAGATGATTACGATGCCAGGTCTGGTGAACCTTGATTTTGCTGATTTGAAGACCGTGATGAAACGCGGTGGCGTAGCGTTAATTGGTCTTGGCGAAGCAGAAGGTGATAACAAGGCAGTTGACGCAATCACCGAAGCATTGAACTCACCATTATTAGAGGTAGATATTACAGAGGCGACTGGTGCTCTTGTCAATGTCACTGGTGGAACCGATATGACCCTGCGAGAAGCGGAAAAAGTAGTAGAAGAAATCTACTCGAAGATCGATAAAAACGCACGAATAATTTGGGGAACGACCATTGACCCAACTATGAAGAAATCAATACGAGCTATGTTGGTCATAACTGGCGTGAAATCCAAGCAGATTATTGGTCCCACCCAACGGTCTCGAGAAGAGAAGGAGTTCGGTATTGATTTTGTCTCATAAATAATCGCCAAATTATTTATATACTCCTTACTATTTGACCCTTACGTACTACAGGTGTCAAGAGTGAACGAAGAACACAAAAGTTTCATGGACAAAGTTTGGGCTGTGCAGCATAAGATAGAAGAACGGCTGCAACGCATCGGAAAAGGTAAATTCGGCCGAGTCTTGAAGATGACGCGGAAACCTACGAACGAAGAGTACGAAAAAACAGCGAAAATCACCGGTTTAGGAATTTTGCTGTTCGGAGCACTGGGTTTTGTCATTTATATTACTCGGGAACTCATTGCACCATGGATACTTAAAGCACTTGGCTATTGAAATGGTTGGTTGCGTGTATGGAGAATACTAGTTCTGAACATACTAACACTGAGGTTTCTAGCATATTTACCATCAAAACACAGGTGGGTAAAGAACAGAATACCGCAGACCTGATTAGTAGTAGAGCAAAAAAAGCGAAATTGAACATTCCTTCGATTCTTGTTACCCCGGATTTACGTGGATATATTTTTGTGGAAGCTTTTGACGAAGAGCTGATTAAGAACATGATTAAGTCAATTTCATACGCGCGTAATATGCTTGAAGGATGTATCCCGATTGAGCAGATCGAGCATTTCCTCGCACCGACATCTACAGTGGCCAAGATTACCGAAGGAGATCTGGTGGAGATGATCGCTGGTCCGTTCCGTGGTGAGAAAGCAAAGATAACCCATATTGATTATTCGAAGGAAGAAATCACCGTCGAGCTTTTAGAGTCCATGGTTCCCATTCCGATTACGGTTCGAGGGGAACAAGTCAGAATCATTAAACGGAAAGAAGAAGACAAGAAAAAAGAAGAAAGAAAGGAGTAAGGATACATGCCAGAAACCATTAAAGCGCTTGTTGACGGCGGAAAAGCATCTGCAGGTCCACCGCTGGGCCCCGCATTAGGTCCAATGGGTGTCAACATCATGCAAGTCATCAACACGATTAACGATAAAACGAAACAGTTTCAAGGAATGAAAGTGCCAGTTAGGGTTATTATTGATCCTAAGACCAAGAGTTTTGAAATTGAGGTGGGGACACCCCCCGCAGCGTCCTTGATTCTTCGTGAGGTAAAAGCGGAGAAAGGATCAGGGACTCCCTCGAAGACGAAAATCGGGAATCTCACGGTCGATCAAGCAGTAAAGATCGCAAAAATGAAATTCGACATCATTCTAGGTAAAGACCTGAAACATAAGACCAAGGAAGTCATTGGGACCTGCACATCGATGGGTGTCACCGTTGAGGGAAAAAAACCCAAGGATGTACTCAAGGATATCGACGAAGGAAAATACGATTCTAAATTCGTGTAAAACAAAGAAATCAACGGGGGCAAAGAGAACTTCCTCGTTGGTTTGCTTTTTTTTGTACAAATCATATATTTATCGATGCAATCCTTAACTCTTCAGGGAGATTTTTCCTTTTTTGTATAACCTGGTTTCCTTTAAACAGTTCCTTTAGGTTAAGTTGATGGAGTATCCTTCTGGTTGTACAAAGATAGCATTGCTGTCCTATTCAAATTCATTTGGACATCGGTTGCAAAGAGCTTTCATTGATCTAGCGGTCCTTGTTTGTTTCTTTAAGAAGTATACCTTCACAAACAAGCCTGTCCTTATTTACATATTCTTCTGAGCGTTTTTTTATTGGTTGAAAACAGCATATTCGATTCAGGGGATACTAACATAAATCAGATTCGTTTAGTTTCAAGTAGAGATGATGATGATGAAATGTAAATTCTCCATCCTCTCGATGCTTCTTTTCCCGGTATATATAATTAACCCATTATATCTTCTGTTGATTCAGCCACTCTAAGGAGATTGAAACATCTGTTTTTTTCCTCTGGAAATAAGTAATTTTGGGGAAAAAAACAAAAATTTATTTACATCAAAACATTTAAATCTAAGAACTACTATATAGAATACAGGAAGTATTATATTATATATAGCATAAGGAGGCAATAAAAAATGAAAAAAAGTATTAATAGAAAAATTTTGGTAATAGGACTATTAATCCTATTCCTAGGAGCAAGTGCCACATTTGGTGTCAGCGCGAATTTAGCAACACCCCGAATGATAACACAAAATGTTAATGCCATACAACAAAATATTGTTGGAAAAACAAGTCTCGCTGGTAACGTTCAAATCTCAACAAATACACAAAATGATGTTCATCCAAGAATTGCAACAACAAACCATGGTCAGACAATTGTAGTTTATGAGGCAGTAGTCGATTCATTTACTCGGCAAGTACCTCTTGTATATTCTACTAATGGAGGAACAACATGGACAGAGGCATTTTTATTTGACTCAACTACCTATACATCAGGTTCTGGGTGGTTAGCATATCCAGATATTGTCAACAACCCTCACAATGATACGCTGTGGTTTACAATGGTCGATCCATTCGCAGATCAGTATAATAGCCATATGGCTTTTCTCCCTGGAGATATTACTACTGCTACTACTGCATCAGTGTATGGAGTATCGGGAACTGGTTCATCAAATTATATGTATAGTGCAGGCATATGTTCGGCTAACTTCTACATGTCTTTTGCAACTGCAGACTATGGTAATTTTGTCCAAACAATTGAATTTGGATACTGGTGCTATCCAGATTTTGCGCATCCACCAGTGATGGGCGGTTTTTACTACGATGGTCAATCTTTATATAAAACAGAGCCTGTTGCTGAACCTGAAATGGGTTCAAATGCAAACAGATTTTTTAGTGTCTTTGAAACTAGTGACCATGTATCAATAAAATCAAACGTTATGGATGAATCGCTGATGACCAATGGAGAGCAGCAAAACGCTATGGATAAATATGCAGATATCGAACAACAACCTGCACAATCTATTGGTATGGGATCAGATCCAGATGTCTCAGGCAGTGGAAATCAACTATGTGTTGTGTTTGTGCAAAATGGAGATGTAAAATGCAACTATAGCACCTGCGATAAAAGTACATATATTCCAGGTTATAGCTGGCATCAATCTACCGTAGACACTGGCGCAAGTACTCCTTCAGTATATATGGCAGGAAGCTCTGCAACCGTTGCTTACGTGAAAGGTGGAAATCTTTATGTTAAGACATCTAGTGATGGTGGAGCAACATGGGGAGCAGCTACACAAATGAATGATGCATCCGCAGCCGGAAAGGTAGTCGCTGATAAAGGAGCTGTTGCTATAGGCAAAACCGGAGTTGCATTTGAAGATAACAGAAATGGAAATATTGACATATACTTTGCACCACTTGCCTCAAACGCACCAGATGCACCTCAAATAACTGGTCCAGCCTCGGGAAACGCAAAGAAAGCTGTTGACTATAAATTCACGACAACAGACCCCCAAAATGATCAGGTATTATATTACATTGACTGGGGAGATAATACAAACACTGGATGGGTTGGTCCCTATGCATCAGGGGCTCAAATAACTCAATCCCATACCTGGGCCGCAAAGGGAAACTATACGATTACAGCCCAAGCAAAGGACACCAATGGTAATATAGGTGATTGGGGAACCCTAACGGTAACGATGCCAGTATCAATTAGCCTACCACCATTCTTCCATCAGCTCATAGAAAAAATATTCGAGCAATTCCCGCACGCGTTCCCAGTACTAAGACACCTGTTGGGATATTAGAACATCCCCTCTTTTTTTCTTTTTTTTTATTCTGTTAAGTATTAGCATAAAACATGAGTTTAAAACTGTGTAAATGTTTCTCCGATACTGTTATATAAACATTTAACTGTCAAGATAAGAGTTTAAAAGGCCATTTCTCCTAGAGTTTTTTGGGCATGTAACATCAAGGAGGGATGGGAAATATTAAACGAAATCGTAAAGATTGTGGAACATAAAAAGATTTGTGATTGCTCCCTGCCATAAACAGTAGTTCCGAGGGTGTAACTGCAAAATAAAACAATCATTGAAACAATACCATGATCGTCACTTAAAATGACAAACGAATAATGATAATATCTAATAAAACCAAAAGGATTTTCTCACATATTAATAGAATTTCTCAGTAAAAATCATCCGAGAGAACATATGAATCATACAAAGAAACATCATCACATACGAAGAAACATGAGGTTTTTCCAGCTGCATCCACTGATTCTTATGTTTCAACGTAGAGTTTAGACAAATCCAAATATTATACAAAACAAAAGAAAGTAAGATGAGAAACAGTCTCACTGCGTATGAGAGCGAACAGGTTTTACCTCGAAACTGTTTCTTTGTTTTATACCCTGTTTCGATACACCATCTCTTCCTAAAATCTCGTGCGAGTTGAAATGCCGTATTCTGAGAAACAACAGGAAGATTAGTGATGAACAAAAAATATCGATCATCTTCATTGTAGCTCTCAACAGGGATTCCATCGGCCACTGAACTATCCACAACAACGAGTGTTGTTTTCACTCGTGTTCCTCGTCTGTCACTCCCACCCATGAGCAGTTTTATTGACCTCATATTCATACACGTGCCATACCCTCTGATTCTTCTTGAACTCCTGTAAACATCGTTTGACCTGTTTTGTTCGAATAGCTCTGATAACAAAAGGCACATATGTTCGTATAAACGAGTCACCGTAACCGCCTGAAAAAAACCTCTATCTAGTAACATCGCTTTTATACGAATTGTTCTCTTCACATTTTTAATCAGAGAGAACGGTAATTTTCCTTGATCATAATCCGTGAGAATAGGCTCAAAATAAACAGTAAACTTTTCATCCCCTACAATATCTGCAGAAAGAACTCTGTGGAAACAATGGGTTCCACATTGTTTCTTACTATGAACGAGTCTATCAACATCATCGCATTTTTTCTTACGCGGTTTCCAATCACGTTTCTTCTGGACATACCTTGGAATATCATGATAATCCACAGCGACATACACGTTTCCCTTCGGTTTATCAACCCATCCCTTGAACAGTTGCCCATTGATGACTTTCAAATCAACAAGGATCCTCTCCTACCCACAGGTATTAATCCGCTTAATTACGGTATCTGCACTACAAACATCATCTGCAAAATAACCACGTTGTTGTACTGTGGTTTCTATACATTGATGGAGAAACGACGTCTGTAAGAGAATTTCAAATATCTCTCCATTACTATGGATTGTATTGTAGTTGACAGGAAGTTTAATTCCTCGTTCCAACGACTTCAAAATAGTGTTAAATATCTTTTTGTGCATTCCCATCCCAAGTGTGTGTTATGTGTTTTTGTTGATTCCAATTCAAAATCACATTTCACACACTTAAACATTTAACATGCGGAACTACTGTAAATGGCGTGGCTTCATGGCCCCGGTAGTCCCGGATTCGGATAATCATCGAGGGAGGATTGTAGCAGTCATTGATTTCTGACGTACTCCAACACAGTTTTTGTGTCTGCGTCGCCCAACGCTACGGTAGAATTTTCCAGGACTCCAGAAGCTCCCGCGTGAGTACCGGTAACGAAATAGTAGTTGTTGTCTGAATAGTTCATAGGAGGAGGTGCCCTTCAGAAAATGCAATGCTTGAGAGACACTCATGGTTGGTGAAAGTTGTACGACCATATAGATATGATCAGGCATCACACTCAGCTCGATCATACCTATGTTGTGCCGCGTGGCGACTTCGTGTAAAATGTCCTCGCACAGCTTTTTAGTTCCCCTTTCATCCTCAACATATTGTATCTGTACTTGGGACACCATTCAAGGTAGTAGAGATTCTGGCCTAAACTATGGCTACCGCTTAACTAGATCCATAATTTGTTTTGCTCCCAGATAGGTTTTTATGGGCTCCGCCAGAGGCCGGCGCGCCTGTCCAAGAGTAAATATATAAGTCTTGAAAAAAAGAATACGCGATTCAACCCGCAAACTAAAGTGGGGGGATTTCTCACTTATAAGGTGTTAAAAAAGAGATAAGAAGGCTGTGAAAACCAAGATTCTTGGGGTATTTTTCTATCACCGAGCGCTTTCATATCGTGATGTCAGCAAAATCCTTAGAAGTATTGATCCAGTATCGTATGAAGCAGTATAGTACTCGCAATACCAATTCAAGGATCTATTGGTGGTTGGATGCTCAGAACGACGAACGATTGCATGAGATGAAACCACGGTGAAACGAGTAGGAGAGCAACTTTTTTTTAGACAGTCGTTGCTGTCGACAGCACAGAAATCCTTGCGTTCTATAGCTCTGATACCAGATGTGTTCTTGGCACGCTTTGGTTCTTGAGAAAAGTGTTGAATTTATGCATAAATAAACCGGTGATCATTGGTGAAAAGGCACCGTGGTACCGGTGGGTTTTGTAACGACTTATTTTACTATACCGGTATAAGCTCCAAAGCTCTGAATCCTATGAGTTCTGCAAGCTCATGAAAAAGCAAGGTTTGAATATCGATTTGGACTCCAGAGCGGGTAGTCGTCATTGGTCTCTTCAGGGTTTTCTGTTGCACTGCTTATTGTTTGCAGCGATGCGTTGAAAACCATCTAATTGGGCTTTAGGATAAATCCCATCAGTTCTCATGTGAGTTCGTCATGAGAGATATTTGGTGAATGCAACGCAGTGGAACAATTACATTCACCGTTCAAACAGAGGATACAACGGTTCTGGAAACGATTCCTGTTTCATACCACACACAACATCTATTGAGCGATGGTGTGTGTGTTTATGTTGTTCTTTTTAAAATATGGAAGTTCTTATTTTTGACAGTATCAATTAGTTTAAGATACATTTTTTACTAATTTTTACATACATAAGTTTAATTGTGACATGCTCCCCGCTATAAACAAGTTGTCTGACAATTATTTGTGTGTTTACGATCTTTTTCAAAAAAATCGTGAGATAAGGGCTGTACCCTTATTTTATAACCCTGTCACGAAGAATAAGAGTAGTTTTGCATTCGCTGTTTTTGTTGCTTTATCTGCAGTTATGGTTATCGCTATAGTACCAAATCCTAACATTAGACCAGTTTTTATCGTGGTTGATGCACCAGGTTGAAGAGTTGCTGTTCCAGATTTTTCTTTGCCTACAAAGACGGTTCCATCTGATTTAATGCTCCAAGCAAAGTTTTCAGCAGCTGCATCACCAGTATTTTTAATGACTGCGCTTACGCCAAGTCCATCTGATATTGATTCGATAACTACTTCTGGTGAAGGTGAATTGTTGCTTTCAAAAATTTTTAGTGAAGGATCACCAAACAGGTTTGTTTCATAGTAGCACCATCGAATACAGGATCGACCGATAATGGGAAGGTTATCTTCTTTGGAATCATGATTCACTCTCCCGATCTCTGGGATTTTTTCACCGAATACTGCATCCCAGAATTGTCGATTCAGCCGTTGTGAGTCTCCGTCTGTACTATACGACCAGAAGAAGCCGTAGCGAGCGTTCCAGATACCAGCAAACGCAGCATGAGTTGTTTTAACAGTGAAATGTTCTGCGATGCAATCGCCATTATCAAAACCACCAGCCATACAGCCCTGCGAATAAATGAAACATGTACGGTTTGATGGATTGGTGAGACCATCGACATCATACGTGTCGAGTTTCATATTATAACCATATGATGAATGACCATCGTGATTGATGATATGGATACCATTGTTGATAACGGAAATGATATCTGATGCTGTCCAGCTGTAGTCTGGAGAATCGTATAATTTATCTATGGTATAGTTGCTTGCTGGTATACCAACGGTTGTATATCCGTCATCGGTTGAGCCGTTGATGAGTTGATCTAGGGTCTTGCCGCTGTAGCTAGCAATACCATAATCCCCAAGATATTCACCTGCGAGATTTATACGAGTGAAGAACTCATTATTTACATCTTTGTTGATATAAGCTACTGTCTTTGTGACAAAATTATTCACATCTATTGTGTTGTCGACACAAGCTCTACCCACGTAGACTTCTGCGATGAGGTCAACGTCACCTCCGTTTGTACCGTCATGCGGCTCGCCCCATTTATTATTGCCATTATAGTTGTACGGTCCATCAAGACATGCGTAGTAGAGATCCGAGGGCATAGTATCCTCGTAATAGGTGGTGTTTTCGTCCATCCCTGAAACCCAGAGCATCGGGGCTGGAACAATGCTGTCGTCACCACCAATGAGGACGTAATTAATCCCCCAGTTTGTGTAAGCGTTTCTGATATAGTTTCGAATACTTTCAAGATCGCTACCACCGATGTCAGTAAGTGTTTTAATCACAGTTTTAACACCCGTAGCATCATGCGCTTGTTTCAAAGGCTCAAAACCGCTTGCTAATGTATCGGTGGTAATGATGAGAAGATCGTAGTGTTCCAAGGGAATCGATGAAGGTTCGCATTCTTGGTTATATTGAAGAGACACTTCAGGATTATCGACTTTCTGTTGTACCTCTTTTTCATCCTGTTCGAGACCCCGGTATAACGCTGATTGCACACCGGTAGTGACCGTCTTTACTGAGACTTCCAAGCTTTTATAATAAAAAAGTTCCCCGGTCACAGGGTTATATTGAACAGGATGTAAAAGGAGCACGAGGATTTGATATCCACGAAAATAATGGACACCGACTTGAGTGAAGAGTTTCCCGGGGTATGCTGCATTAGAATGATAGATCGCCTCATTGGGAATGGGTATCGGTATGTTCTCTGTTTGTGAAATCGGAATCGCTTGACTCGTCGGTTCTACCAAAAGCCCTGATCCAAGAACGATTTTCTCCCCCGGTATAATGTCTATTTCGCTAACCTTTGATTCCGGAGGTAAAAGAAGAAATGCACCTTTTGATGGTAATTTTGGTTCTCCAGCGCTGCCAGCTGGATAACAATCATGTAAGTTGACTCTGTCGTAGAGAGTTCCTGCAATGTTAACAGTTTCAATGGTAGGACTGTTAAAAGAATAGGTCAATTTGATATCATTATTCAAAGTGGTCTGACTTGACTGCGCTAGAGCAGTAAATATCATCAGACAGGCAATCGAGGCGACAAAAAACTGCTTCCAAATTTTTATATATGAAGGAGAATCTCTATTCATAATATATCCCCTATAATTATAAGATATACGCTTTCCATATATATAAACATGCATGGTGAATGCAAAGAACTGATGCACCCTCTCGATAAGAAACCCTATCCAGCAATGATCTCGTTTTCATTAAATTTCCATCAAATTATATGTGGATAAATAAAAAAGTGTCTTTTTATTGACATCAACCACCAATCAAGCTACTATTATATCCTTTTAAATCCTCGTTGCACATACTGTCGGATAGAAAGGACCATACGGTCCTGTCGGTAGGCAAGTGGAATAGTAAGTCCTTCCCCCCATGTTTTTTTCTTCTTAATTTCTGAGAGAATCGTATCAATCCGTAGATCTGTTGAATCAACAACCGTAAATGCATACCCCGCATAGAGAGGATCATGGGAGTCGCTCCCCCCAGTTCCCCCAAGATTGAACGCACGAGCGACTTTTGCAGTTTTCATATTTGTACTGGGGACACTACACCCATTAAACACTTCAATTGCTGATACTTTCGTTTGAATTCCTATTAGTTTTTCTTTTTTGATACCAGAGAGAAGCCGAAAGAGATGAGGCACAATAGGTTCTCCGCCTGCATCAATGACGCGTTCTACGGTTTCTTCAACGGAAAGACCGCCTTGCATGTTCTTCGTAACGTTGAATGCAAGCAGGTGTCCATCTGCGGTTGATATCTCAACACTAGGGATTACAAGGAAATCTTTTGGTGCGACCTTTTGTGCGTTTATACATCCCTTGATCGTATTATGATCAGTAAGAGCCATCCCCTGGAGACCTCGTTTCGTAAGTGATTTGATTAGGTCCTCAGGAGACCCCGTCGCATCATCTGAATAGCAGGAATGAAGGTGCAAATCCAATTTTAACATATGAGGTACAACCGATGACACCTGGTAGGTTCATTTCCTATTAGAAATTTACGGTTCAACAATAGCGTCCTCTGTTGTGTAAGAAGAATTAGACAAAAAGAAAGTGTTAAATAAGGCAAGGATATTGTCCCGGTTCGGGAGAGGCAAATTTATGGTATTCGAAAAAAATAAACAGCTAAGTACACATAGATTTGGTGAGTTAGAACTCGTTGATAAATCATTGTTTTTCATTTGTGCAAATAGGAGAGACAACTAAGCCAATCCCCCCTATTTTTGTCATTTTTTTAAGAAAATTATTTAAGCGTTTACCATATAACATTTTTATACTCAGTGAATATTTTTAAACCGAGGGTGATGTGGAATGGAGAAATTTGGGATGGATTACAAGATATCGACAGAGGATAAAAGAGTTGATACTGGGATAGAAGGGCTTAATGGTCTGCTGCAAGGAGGCTTTCCACAAGGAAGTGTTATCTTAGTTGCGGGTACTCCTGGTACTGGGAAGACTATTGTGTGTTTTCAATACATTAACGCAGGGATTAATAATGGAGAAAAATGCTTGTTTTTAACCTCTGATGAGCGGATTTACAACCTGGTCAGTCAAGCCAAGAAATTTGGGTTTGATTTTGATGCAGCACAGCAAAGCGGTCGGCTAAAAGTCATGTACCTTGATCTGGAGAAATGCACGGTTCACAAGGAGATGGAAGATGAGATCCGAGAAGGGAAGTATTCACGGGTTGTTCTTGACTCGCTCACGCCGCTTTCAGAAATGCCGGTGTGGGTGGTGAGCCGGGGATCAGAGATAATCCCCACAGATGACACCATGGGAAGCGCACCCATTCCTCTTGATTCAATCCAAGCAACACGGATGCATGTCCGCAGAATTCTTTGTAATCTTGAGGAAGATGATTGTACCGCACTAGTGACCTCGGAAATAGCAGAAGGATCTCGGAATCTTTCACGAGATTCAGTTTCTGAATTCCTTGTTGATGGCATCCTTGTGCTTGATTTGGATCCTTCGATGGACCGCAGGAAACTCACCGTACGGAAGATGCGTGGGACGAAACATACGTTAAAACCGCGTGATATCGAGATAAACAGCAAAGGTGGCATCCGGATTCTTTAAGCCTTTTTTTTACGGGTAAAAGACAAAAGATAAAAAGTCCTTCCCATGTTATCGCCTTGTTATGAATGAAAGAATTCTCCCTAGTCCAGTGCTGCAAACATTTTTTGTCTCACGAGAAACAAGCAATTGTCCGTTGATCTCTGAGATGATAAAACTTGGTCAGAGACTCGAAGAACTCGGCCTTGCTGACAAGGAAACAGGTATTGTAAGTCTTGATTACGGGAAACGCCTTCTCATTAACGCAAAAAACATTGATGTCAAAAAGATGAAACAACACGACGTCGTGGAAATCGTTGATTATGATCCTCTGAAGAACATCATGATGGTGATTGGGACAAAAGACCCATGCTTGGAGACACCGGTGCATTGGATTATTCAAAAAGCACGTCAGGATATCAACGCACTCCTGCAGATCAACAGTACAATCTTGTTTGAGAAACTTAAGGAAATACTTCCTACAACAGAAAAAGAGACACAACCGGCGACCCTTGATCGCGCGAAAGAAATCTTAAAGACGCTACGGACTGGGAAAACAATTCTGATAAAAAATGAAGGCATCGTATGTGCAGGGATTAACATAAAAGAAATTCAAGAAACCCTTCTTAAGTATCTCGGGGTACAGAAATGAACATAGATGGAACACAATACCGGGCGTTGTGGCATGACGGAAACGTCATTAAATTCATTGATCAGAGAAAACTACCATATTCCTTTGAGATCTTCACCGCGAGAACCGTTGAGGATGTTGCTTTTGCAATCAAAGAAATGGTGGTTCGTGGTGCCCCGGCTATTGGTGCAGCCGCGGTGTATGGCATGGCTCTCGGGGAAAAAGAAACTCAGAAATCTGCAGAGCTCTTAAGATCAACACGTCCCACCGCCTATGATCTCTTCTATGCAGTTGAGTACATGATCCAGGCAATCAATCACAGAGAAAATGCATTTGCTGCCGCATCAACCTATGTTGAAGATATTATAACCCGTTGTAGAAAAATAGGGGAGAACGGGGAGAAACTCATCAACGACCCCATGAGGATTTTAACTCATTGTAATGCCGGTGCATTAGCCACAGTGGATTATGGCACGGCGTTAGCACCATTGCGAGTGGCTCATGGAAAAAATAAAAAAATTTTTGTTTTCGCAGATGAAACACGACCACGTCTCCAGGGGTTGCTGACTGCCTGGGAGCTTTTTCAAGAAGGCATCCCTTACACACTAATTGCTGACAATGCGGCCGGGTATTTCATGAAAAACAAAGAAATCGATCTTGTGATTGTCGGTGCTGATCGGATTGCAAAAAACGGTGATTTCGCAAACAAAATAGGGACATATGAGAAAGCGGTGCTTGCAAAGGAAAACGGTATTCCTTTTTATGTTGCTGCACCGGTGAGTACGTGTGATCCGAAATTAAAAGATGGATCGCAGATTGTTATTGAAGAACGTGGGAGAAAAGAACTTTCAGAAATCAATGGGAAAACCATTATGCCGGATTGGGTATCGGTGAAGAACCCTGCGTTTGATGTCACACCCCAGAACTATGTTACGGGATATATCACGGAGAGCGGAATACGTAAAAAATGGTTGTAACAGAGAAGAAAACCGTTTATATAAGAACCAACCATTCGATACATGAAGAAGAAGAATTATTTTGGAATAGATGCTCGTGAGGTTGGAAGGTTGAGACGAGCTTGATGACGATGAGCACTTTTTCTATTGATCTTGTGGAAAAAACAGGTAGGGACCATTGATGAGATCTCCTAGCGTTTCTGTTATGAATGCAAACAGTCAATGAAGAAACGTACAAAGGATAAAATGTTTTTTGTTGGGTTTGCAGAAAAGAACTCTTCGACATGGGTAAGGTCGCTCAGGGGCTGTGCCATGATTGTACAGTATCTATTTATCCGGAAGATATACAAACACTCAGAAAAAACGTGTTTCTGCTGATATATAACAATAAAAGAGCACAGAACATGCCTTCAAATCATTGATATTTCATTAAAAAAAAAAAAAAAAAAAGATTGGAAAGATGTCCCTATCTAGACTACTTTGGTGAAGAACAGGAATTGTTTCCCAGTTTTCGATAATGTCACTGGATCTGCAGCCAGTGTGATGGTGAGTGCACCAAGTCCAAAAAGAGTCTTATCGGTTTGTACTGTTGCTGTTCCGCTTGCTGGGAGGGATGTAATTACTCCTGTTGTCGTAACATCTATTTTGCCGGCGATTCCACCTTTTACGGAAATGCTCCAATGGACGTTCGTAGCGTCTCCATCACCAGTGTTTTTGATTTCCATACTGACTTTTCCGATACCACCTGTCACAGCCCCAATTTGAACATTTGGAACTGTGACATGGAATGGCAACTTATCAAAGTAGATATCGACATTGCCGTTTCTCGTATCTTCCCATGCGCTGTACGCATATCCTCCATTACTACACATCCCTTGACCGCGATACTCTGCATTTGCCTGACTGTCACTGACTTTTGTTTCAGTACCCCATGTCGCTCCTCCATCAGTTGTAGCTTTGAAGTATAAAACGTTGTTTTTAAAATAGGTACATATTGCTGCATTTTCTGCAATAAATTCTATTTGAGGATATGTTTCATTGTCGCTTGAATCGGCAATCATCACGCGTTTGTATGAATTAAATCCATCGGTTGAACGGTAGCAGATGATGTCATTGTTCGTTCCATTAATCTTTTGCGCCACTATCAATATATTGTTATTTTTTGCTGCAACGGACGGATATTTTACTTGAAATGTTTTTTCTTCTATTGCAAAGTTTCTCGACGATGGGTGATACCAATATGACTGTGCTGAATACCAAATCCATGACCCAACGTTTTCGATACGAGTAAACAGGCCCGTTCCATTGGCACGGTCATATACGTTGTATGTAAGAAGTTTCTCCTGATCGGCAGCATTCGCTGCGTGGACATAACCAGAACGACTAGACGCCCAGGAAATTAAACCATAGTTATTTGGACCAAATTCTCGATAAATAATTAACGGCACCCCGTTTCCCGTGCTAGAATCACCTGTAAGAGCTATATTCCATCCCACACCGGTTGCATTTGGGTTTGGATCATTATACGCAGCAATGTCTGGACAAAGAAGATTAGTGTAACCAGTGGAACTCCAATCCCAAAATGCATTTTTATTATTAGCATCTTCAGCTTGGAAAACACCTATTTCACCGGGAGTATCTGTAGGAGACCCGAACGTTCCGTAGGTACCTATGGAGTTCGAGTCGAGAGCTGAAAATTGGCTACCTGTCATACTAGTCCAAGTACCAACGCGTTCCCAAGCAACACCCGTTTCATCGGAACTATAAAATGCTGGTTCCCAGGTTGAACCATCTGTGCTGATTTCAGCCATAGCATAAAATACACCAGTGGGAGAATAAGCGACCGATGGACGATACTCATCATAGGTTTCAGCAGTTATTTGTGAACCGCCGCTCACTGAAGACATTCCTTGCATAAACTTTATTGGTTTACTCTGTTGAAATGCTATCCCTATGTCTTCATTCGATAATTGTTCACATGACAATTGTTTAGATATTGTTGATGATTGTTTAGATATCATTGCAGTCGCGTTTGATGCGATTACCAGCCCTGCAATAACTAATGTTATTGCCATCAAATAAATTGTTTTTTTTATGCTTTTCATTCGATTTCACCTCAATCAAAGGGAAAACAGAAAAAACTAGTTATTTACTGTTTTTTCAACAAGAAAAACTAATATATATAGGATACTGAATTATTATCTGTATCTTTCTTGTTATATATTCCCCCTATGTTTCTTAGTATTACATCGCCAATATTTAATTGTTTGTGACTAATTAATATCGAGCTATTAGTATTTATATTTATGCGAAATTTATTTAACTATTGGTTAGATTTTGTCATAATAAAAATCTCCATATTTTAAACCTCCTGTAAAAAGAAATCATCCCCTCAGCGATACAAAAATAAAAAATATGAAAAACCCGTGTTTTCAAATGATACTAACGAAATAACAAAAGAAAAAAATAAAAAAAAGAAAAAAGGCGGGTTTATGCTAACTTGGTTACGAAGAATAATAATAGTTTTCCACTTGCTTTCTTATTTACAGAACCCACAGTTATGGTCACGTCAATATTACCAAATCCAAGCATCAACCCAGTTTTAATAGTTGTAGATGCGCCTGGCTGTAATGATGTAATTTGTCCTGATTTTGCACCACCGAGAAATACAGTGCCCGTTGTTACAATGCTCCAATTCATATTCTCCGCAGCTTTGTTACCAACATTTTTTATAACAGCACTTACTCCAATACCACCAGAGACAGATTCAATTTCAGGGATTGCTTTGCTAAAATCAGTAGGCGCAAAATAAATTGTATCTGCTGATCCATAAGCATACCCATATTGACATACATCACCAGTTTGAATATCTGCTTCTGCTGATACTAGCACTGGTGTAGACCAAGTGACTCCTCCATCTTCAGTATACGCGGAATATGAAGCTCCATTCTTAATGAATTCACAAACAGCCTTGTTTACATCATAATGTGATATTCTAGGATCTTTGGCATCTGTGGTAATAGTCGCTTCAGAAAATGTAGTGTTCGCGGGGTCTTTAGAGGCATCATCAGCATGGTACGCAATAATGTTTCCATCTCTTTCTGAGACAATGATCACATTATTATGAAATGCTGAAATATCAAGTTTATTATCATTTCCAGTTGTGTTTAACAGCAGCTCCCAGCTTTGATCATGAATAGGAGATCCACTGTACGTACCCCATTCTCCAAAGTTCATTATAAACAGCAACATATCCATGTTCCCTTTGTTATTATAATTATACACAGCATAACTGTATAACGTTGCTTGATCGATATCCATACTTGTCGATGTTGCACCATTAAATTCACCTGATTTATTTGCTAATGTGTAAATCCATCCATGACCAGCAGCATCACATTGATATGAGAAGAAACCAGTCTGTGAACCGAGCGTACCGTGATCTCCAACTGCCGAAAAACCTCCATACGCCCATGCATTTTCTGATGCATTAACAGCTGTATACCCTCCACATGCGACATCTCTAAAATTTGTATAACCAGCTCCTATGGTATTATCTAGCCAAGATAAACACTTATATCCAGCTGACGTATCAGAAGGATTTGAAATTATGATTGCATATGTTACTCCCCCATCGTTGTCATTAAAATTAGGAACAAATGTTCCAATCAGCCTCCCATCTCCACAACCATCAACCGCTGGTAACTCCGGTGGATCAGTAATCTGCCAACCAACACCATCAGTCCATGTGGTTCCAAAATCAGTGGATCCTGAAAAGTAAACATTATCTTTATCGGGAGATTTAAATCCTAATACCATGGCAGATCCGCTATCTGAAATTGCTGGGGTAATTCCTGAAAACACAGGGGTACCTAACGTGTTCGAAGGTTGTGTATATATCTTTTTATTTTCTACTGTTCGAGCGTAAGTACTATCCGTGGGTTTAATATTTGTTTTCGTTATTTGTGTTATTACTTTATTTTCATTTGTTTGTGGTTTTTGTGCGATAATACTTATGGTAGACGTTATCAATAGCCCTACAATAACCAGTGTTATTGTTCCCAAATAGGTTGTTTTTTTTATGGTTTTCATTCTATTTCACCTCAATTAAAGGGGAAACAGAAAAAATTGGTTATTTCCTGTTTTTTCAACAAGAAAAATTAATATCTGGAGTGTACTAATTCAGTATATTAATTTTTCTTACTATATATCCCCCTATGTTTCTTGGTATTACATTACCAATATTTAATTATTTGTTTAATAATTATTATAGAACCACTTATATTTAAATTTTTGGTTTAATTTTTTGGACACTATCAAAAATGACATCCTCCCAAAATGAATCCATCTAAAGATGGGGGTATCCAATACCCGATCTTTTTTGAGTGTAACATGAAGGAACGCAAACCATCCTGCTTAAAACCTATCGACCCTCATGGGGTCG
>Ga0209777_10003418_pt1 | contig 19733 bp, 33 predicted proteins | sample FrelakmetHBP12HB_FD_187147 | JGI IMG/M metagenome (GOLD analysis project Ga0209777, IMG submission 187147) | Freshwater lake sediment microbial communities from the University of Notre Dame, USA, for methane emissions studies -HBP12 HB (SPAdes)... | ecosystem: Environmental > Aquatic >...
TAAAGTAACTTAGAAATTTTACTACTGGAAGATTAGTCTTCGTCTTCTTCGACTTCACTACCTTCGTCTTCGTCCTCTTCTTCATCCAAATCTTCGTCTGACTCTTCGTCGTTTAGAAGTTCTTCATCTTCGAGGTCTTCATCGTCAATATCTTCAAGATCGTCTTCGTCGTTATCTGAAGTCCCATATTCTTCTTCAAAATATTCTTCGATAAAATCTAAAACTTCCTCAGCTTCTTCTCCACCTTCAATGATTTCACTGATAAGATCTGTTAATTTATCTTGCCAAATAGCATCTTGATCAACGTCTTCGTCGCTATCTTCTATTTCAGCTTCTCCGCCATCAACTAATTCTTCATCATCTAGATCTACGTCATCTTCAATAATTTCGTCATCTAAGATTTCGTCTTCTTCTATTTTTTCACGAAGATGTCTTTTCTTTTCTAGAATGTCAAGACCGGTCTCTGTCTTTTTTGTTCCTTTTTGTTCTTTAGATTTCCAATTTTTTTCAAAATCATCAAACTTTAACAAATTTTCTAAGTTTTTCATATGTTTGTTTTATTTTTTTAAAATTAAATGAGCAGTTAAAAGCCCTATTTTTTACATATATATTAAATAAAAAAAACCGTTTTTTGTCAAGCATAAAAAAACCAGCTTTTAAAGCTGGTTTTTTATAAAAACAATTAATTTATTCAGTAACATATGTGTTCTTCCAATTATTTTCTTCGAAATCCCAATGTCGCCAATCATAGATTTGGAAATGAATTGTCAATCCAACGATTGTTAAATCAAAATTAAATCCAGCGTGATCCATTCGTCTATTCCAATAAGTAGCAATGTTTAGTATATCTCCGAAAAAACAAGCTCCTAATTTGAAATAGTAATCATCGCTGAACAATTTAAAACTACCTTTTAGAAAAGCGAAGTATGATGGTTTCTGATGAAATATCTGAAAACAATAACTTTTATTTTCAGAAATTTTCTTTTCTTTTAAAACTAAATTTTTCATATGTTATCTTTTTTTAATTGTTTCTTTTTTAATTCTTCAATTGAACAACCACTACAGTTTAGATTACATCCATCACATTCACTAAATGGCTTTCTAAACTTTCTTATAATATTATAAATAGATATTATAAAAGTAATAGCTAATACTATATATATTATTATCAGTTGCCACATTATTCCCAAGTTTCTTCCCCGTAAGGATCATCATCACTATATATTCTTTTTATTTCAGTTTCATATTGAACAGTAGACCATTCTGGCTCTATAGTTATTCCATTATCCAATATTAAATTATAACCACCTCTATAATTTACATTTACAACAGTCTCACCAGTATGAGGTTTCTTGCTTATCCATTCAACATATTTTACTTTTTTACCAACGAGTAATTTTTTTAGAAATTTAAGAGATTCAGAACTATCATTCGTGAAAACATCATTACTAAGAAACACATAACCATTTGTAATCTCTTCTTTCATATTATTCCCAATTTTCTTCACCGTAAGGATCTTCTTTACTAATTACTCTTTTAGGTTGATCAAAATCTTCAATTAATTTACTAATAGATGTTGCTAAATCAGGATTTTCTTCTAAACTTTCCTTTATATGTTTAATAAGTCTTTCCTTATATTTTTTAAATTCATACTCGGTTTCCCTTTCTAAAATCTTAGGAAGTTCGTGAGGATAATACATATCTAGATAACACTTAAATCTACTAGCTTTCATACATTTTCAAGTTTTAAACACCTCATATACTCCCAAGATGGTAAATTATCATTTTTTGCCAAACTTATTATATCTTTTTCATCACATATTTTTTTACCATACCAATTACAATGATATCCGTTGTAATCTTCAACCTTGCCTTTACCATAAGGATTTAATTCACAATGAACACATTCTGAACAATTTTTCATATTTTTTCAAAATTTTTATTGACAATATCTATACTAAGAGCCATACATTCATTCGCATATAATCTATGATTTAACGTGATATCTGTTTCCTCAACACACAAAACTTCATAAATTTCACCCTCAACAAATAAAGGCCAACCAAATATATTATCGACGTTTTCCAAACACTTTAATTTATCACCTACTTTCACCTTCTCATTTTCATGCCATACTTTATAATCATCGCCCCTTTTGAAACTATCAACAATAGTCTGATTTTCAAGTTTATATCTAAAAGGCAATTTATGTAAATCCAAATACCAGTTCACGAAATCAAAAACTTTATCTTCTGTCCAATGATATTCTTCCATCTTATTTAAGATATAATCTATTCCTTTTTCCATGTTCATATCATTCAAGTGATTAGGCACATAATCATTATACCATAATCTCATAAATTCAGACAAAAATTCTCTATCATTTTTCATAAAAACTTAATATTATATAAACTAAAAAATAAGCCCCTGAAGCTACTAATGAATATTTTAACCAAAGTCTAGCCCAATTAAATTCTAATATCTTTGGAATAGGGCGGCCTTTACGAATATACAAAACTAATTCTTGTGTGAAAAACATAGCCACCATGAATAAAAGCATTCCTATACAACTTATTATCGTAAAAAAAGTTCCCATTATAAATTCCCCCAATCTTTAGTTAAATTAATAACATTATTACTAATCATAAATCTACCGATATAAAAAATCCAATAATCTGGCATTCTTTTAAAATCTATTTTGAAATAGGATCCTTCATTGAGTAAAATTAAAACCCAACTCTTGAAGAATAACCAATATTTCTTTTTAGTCTTCATTTCAATGAGGATTATCTAATAAACCAGATCTTTTTTGATTTTTACTATATTTTTTCCAATCGTCCTTTGCTAGTTCTTTTCTATACCTATCGTAATCTGGTATTTCTTTTCCACTCGGTTTAGCGCTAGCGATTTGTTCCTTAGTAAAATGGATTTTCTGTGTGTGATTATACATAAATCCTAATAATTCGAAAAGAAGGATTTTTTCACTACGAAGTCTTTTTTCATCTTCACAAATAAAATTCACTTCGTAAAGGTCTCCACCGATTTTATCGAAAGATTCTATTTTGGGATTGACGTATTCTTTCTCGAATACTAAATAATCATATAATAATTGGTTTATCATTTTGTCGTGTTTAAATTAATGAAATGCTGTAAACAACGAATAAATTTATTAAAAGATACTGGAATCCACCTTTAACGTCTTTTGGAAATTCTTCGTAGAAACCAGCTTTATTCATAATCTTACCGAAAATAAGACACCATAAAACTACCCATAAAATTGTTGTTATCATATTCTTCTAGCTTTTAAATTAATTAAAAATAATTTTTCTTCTCTTTTCATTCCGTTATAATCAAAGTCTACCTCGATATAACTGTTGTATCTTACTTGATAATCAGATGCCTGAACCTTTATTTCCACTTGATGCTCTTCGATTTTATTATTAGGAAATAAAACTTCTATTCTTTCGCCATCAATAAGTGGTCTACCGTTCAACATATCCATTTCAAAATGGACTGGATAATCACTTTCTATTAGATCTCTAACTATTTCTTTAGTTTCAATGGTTTTGTAATCAGAGAAATCTTCTTTTTTTGGTGGAAAATTTTTCCACTCTTCGCCATAAGACGCACTACCTGGATAACCTACTCCCATATATTTTATATTATTTTTTCATATTGTAAATTCTTAACCACTTCTTCAGCTTTAGCTTCAGTTGAACATAAATATCTCTTAGTATTTAAATAACCGTAATTCCTTTTGTCTATGTCGCGAGTGTCAACATATCTCCAACCATACCAAGTTTTTTGGAGAATTCCAAAATACCAGGACTGTTCCGGATTTTTTCTCCATTCTTTTTTGGAAATGTGAACTTTTTCAATTTTAAATTTTTTCATATAACTCTTATTTTACCTATAATATTACTATTGAAATGATTTATTCTATCAGCTGGAATCCAGAATTCATTATCTTCTTCTGCTCCAACATTATGAACTTTCAAATTTTTTAAATATCTATCATCTACTTCAAATTCAACGACATATCCTTCACCGTAATCGGCGATATTCCATTCATTTATTTTTTTGGCGTAATTTAGACTTAATACTGGATAAAATATAGGTTGCTCTGGCAAGCGCGGTGGAAATCTACTCCAATCACTTTTAGCGATTAAGTCCAATTCTTTTTTATTCACAGGTCTGTATAATATCATTACCTCAATATATTAGTGTAATATTTATATTTACCAATGGTGATTTCATATCTACCCAAAGGTTTTCTAAATCTTTTCAATTTTTCTAGCAACTCTTTATACTTTGCTAATTTTTCAGCTTTCGTTAAAAATAAATCTTCTTTCATATACTTTCTTTAATAAAATCGACGAAATTTTGTTTTTTACCATTTTTTATTATAGTGATCTGAACAATTCCTTCTTCGTCAGTATCAAATTTATAATCTTTTTCGTTCAATAAGAATTTAACTGCTTTCACTTTTTCACTAGATGAAAGTCTATCCAAATCACCATTCATTCTAAATATTTGTTCTTTCATTTTTATTTAATTAGAAAAACAATATAGCTAACATAGCTATTACCATGATGAACCAAATTACATATTCACTATTATCATTATCTGAATTTCCCATTTCTATGTTTTTTATTTCAATTACAAAGATAAAAAATATTTCCAAACAAACAAAACTTTATTGAAAATAATCTATAAGAACTTCAAATATCAAATTTTTAAAATGCCACCAACTAAATATTTATATCAATTTATTCCTGATAAGTTTAATTATCTAACTAAAACGAAAACAGTTGAACATAAAGGCATAAACCTAAAAACAGCCTACCTAATTAATATCATTCACGAACTTATTCTCAAATTCTATTTCTCAAATAAGAAATATATCGACTACGAAGATACTATGGAAGATGTTAAATTTAATCTTTGGAGTATCATTTTACGTAGGAAATACGGAGCTCATTATAATATTTATATAGATTATTTAGTTGATAATGAATTCATTACAATGGTTTCAAATTATTACGCTTCTAAGAAAGCTAAAACATATAAAATAAATCATTTTGATTTAGATTCAATAAAGAGGGTGAAGACTAATGATGCTATTTTAGCTAAGAAAAACACGAGGGAATATCTCGAACAATCTTTTACCAGTTATTGTAAAAGCCCGATAGATCCTAAAATGAGAAAAAAATTATTAGATGATTTATATTTTATTAGTATAGATTACGAAAAAGCTTTATCTTTGTTAAATGATATGAAAGATAAAGGTCAAATTGAAATAAATAAATATTATAAAAATCACACCAGTATAGATAGTATAAAGAATCATTATTTATTTTTTAAGTTTGATGAATACGGAAGATTTCATACCAATTTTACTGTTTTGAAAAAAGAAATAAGACAAAAATATTTACAAATCGATGGAGAAGAAATAACTGAGATAGACATTAGAAATTCTCAGCCATTATTTTTATCTATTCTTTTAAGAGAATCAGCAGATCCTTCGAATGAAGAAATAAAGAAATTTGAGTGGTTAGTTAGAGAAGGTCTTTTTTATGATTATCTAGCAGATCACTTCAAAGGTCAATCCAGAAGTGAGATCAAGTTGTTGACATACAAAGTCTTGTTTGGGCATAATGGCATCAACTCAACAGAGAATAAGATGTTTAAGAGTGTGTTTCCAAATATATATGATTATGTTTTGAAATATAAAGAAGTGAACGAAGATTATAGATATTTAGCTCACACATTACAGAAAAAAGAAAGTGATTTTATATTCGGTGTTGTGATTAAAGAAATATATGAGAAGATACCCGGAATAAGATTATTCACTGTTCACGATTCAATATCTTATCCAATCAAATATAAAAATAAAGTAGAAGAAATATTTAAAAGAAATTTAAAAGAATTATGAAAAAAATTATAGTATTATTAGTTATTGTGGTCGCTGGACTAGTTTGTAGTTGTGTAAGTAGTAATCAATGCTCAGCTTACGGTGAGAAACAACGTTATCAACACAAATAAATTATACCAATTTAACTTTTAGGAATCTTTTTCTTTCAGGGTTGGAAGCTAAGAGATCATAGTCATCGCCATTTCTTTTATTATCGAGTTTGAAGAAATAATCCTTGTCTGGTGTTTTTCCAAATAAAACATTAGAATCGATATTTAATTTCATTCCATATTTATCTACAAGAGAATAAATAGAATTATCATTCACCTTATTATGAATTTTAATAGGATTAGACTCATTAATCATAATATAAAGAAAATTACGTTTAAATGTAATTTTAATTAAATCTTCTTTACGCATTCTATATTTTCCGTAAGCTGGATCAGCAATATAATAATAATTATCGTCCACGTCATACACCAATACCCAATGCTTAACATTAGCTGATGTTAAAATGGATAATATAATAAGATTGTCCTTGAGATTTTGTTTAAGATTATTAAGATCTCTGTCAATTACGATTTGATAGTTTATATTGTGATCTAAGAGAACTTTTTCCATTCTGAAAAATGGCATGCCACCGATTTCTTTCAATTTGTTATTGTAGATTCGTGTGATTTCATCTATCTCTATGCCGACACCTAAATAATCTAATGCCATTTTAAGCGATGTTGGTCCGCAGGTGTGTCCGTCTGGTTGACGAATCCAATTTAATTGTCTCATTTTAAGATAGATGTGCCTCCTTTAAGTTTAGTTTTTAAGATTACAAAAATAACAAATTATATATTATAAAAAAAATATTAAAAAAGTTTTTTATAAATTGATAATTATATTATCTTTATTTTCTAATCTTTCCATATCATTTTGAACTCGTTCTAAATCTCTTTCCAATTTTCTTTTATATGAAGGACCTAAAGAGTCATATATTCTATTAACGATAATCATTATATCTTCTTGTGGAATTTTGGAATTAAATTTTATACATTGATATCTTACGCTAAAGTTACGAATGAAATCGTCATCGATTTCTTCTATATTATTTATTTCGTAAAGTCGATGAATCAATTTCCCTCCTGGACGTAATATCATATTTTCAGCTTGATTAATTTGAATGTGACCTCTAATTACATTCAATTCAAAATAATTAATGTCTCTACCTAATGGTCTATCTAAATGAATATAAATGTTTTCATCATCACCCCAATCCTCTTCGCCATAAGGATCTAAATCAGAAATGAATTCTTCAAATATTTTTATCATAATTTTCCAATTTCAGTTTTAGCATCGTTTATATTCTTTATTTCCGCAATAAGAGTTCTAAGTTTTATCAATTGTTCTTTGTCCATATCTTTAATAAGATCAACCATTTTCTTTACTGTATCTGGAAATTTAGTAGCTGACTCATTATTATAATTGGATAAGTCTCCACTCTTTTGTTCGCCTTGGCCTTGTGCTGGAGTTTGCCCCTGTGTTGTGCCGGAAGCCTGAGCTTGTGTTGTTCCAGTTTGAGCCGGTTGAGCTGGTGGTTGTGCTTGTGGAGCTGGTTGAGCTGCTGGCTGCGCTGCTGGTTGGGCTGGTGGAGCTTCAGCTTCATTTATAAATTTTAAATAATTTTTTACCATATCTTTATCTTTATTTTTATTTTTCATCATCCCATATTTCTTCACCGTAGGGGTCGGTATCGGCGTGAGCTGCTATTTGTTCAGCTCTAACTCTTCTTCTTTCAGATCTTGTTACTATATAATAAAATTTATCTTTTATCATGTAAGTATATAAATCTTGTTTTCCATCGTCACCTAATGGGGAAATATCTATATCTAAACCTCTATCTTTCCATAATTCAAGAAGTTGCAGAAATGTATTTATTGATACCATTAGATCTTTTAATTCTAAAATAAAAACTGAACTTGATCCAGAATAGAAATTTTTAGTAAAAGGCGCTCTAAGAAACCATCTTTCGTATTGTTTCCATTTATCTATTATTGTATTCATTTGTTCTTGAGTAAAATTAGCTTTATGATTCCCTAATAGATTACTAAAATATTTACCAATTCTAATTAAGTTTTCGTAATACTTTCTTATTTTAGTAACATCGTAACTAATTACGCCAGCTATTTTTCTATTTTCAATAAATAATTTATCTAGTTTAGAAATTTTATCTTCAAAAGTTCTTCTGAAAATAGATTCATTAACTTCCCATTCCTCTTCACCGTAAGGATCATTTTCAGAGAATATTTGTTTAGTTTTATAATGTTCTAAATCTGATGGTGAGCTGAATCTTGAAATCACCAAGTTATGTTTATAACGACATAATATCGGCCATCGACTATCAACATCAATGCGAGTAACAACGCCAATATCTCCTGACATTTTATGTCTTATTCTATCTCCTATTTTAAAATCATCTACTGTAAGATATTCAGCTGATTCATTCATATCCCAATCTTCCTCACCGTAAGGATCAAGTTCTATGTTTTTACTTACATTATATTTATCAAAATAACCTATCTTACCATATAAATTAACTTTATAGTCTTTTTTTGTTCCTTCGAAATATAAATCACGTCCTTTCCAAAAAGCGCCTTTTATTATTCTATCTTTTGTTCTATTACCTTCCTCTTTTTCGTTTGTGAACACAATTTTTTTACCGAATAAAGGTTTCAGATCATCTAAAACTCTCCTTCTATTCTCCTCATTATTGCCACGATGTATTTGCTGTAAAAAACTATTTACCGTTCTACCGCCCCAAAGATAAATCATTCTTTGACCAACAGGAGCTTTAGCTTCATTTAAATTTTCTTTTATAAGACCTCTTTGTTTTTTACCCCAATTTAAATCTTGATGTTTAGATGCGTAATCTTTCCCAAATTCTGTCATATTTAATTTCACACCTTTTGTTTCTATTGTAATATAGAAAGATCTATCATTAATATCATCGCTTCTTTTAACATCCATTAATAAGTATCTTCTTTTCATCCATTGTTTTATATTACCTAGTGAATGATAAGCATACCCCATCATAAAATCTATACTTATATCGTTCATTACGTGATCGATAAGCATTTGACCGAGACCTTTTTTTCTATATTTTTTATCTATGAATAATGAAAATCCAACAACTCCTTTTTTATTTAGAAGTGGAGTAACGTCATAATAGAAATTATTAATATCTAACCAACCCTCGAATTCTGATTTTATTGTTGTTGGATAAAGTATATAACCACCTATTATCTTATCTCCATCCATTAATTTTAAAGATGTTTTTGTATTTATAAATTGTCTGGCGTAGGCGTTGTGCTTTTCTTTTGATTCATAATCTTGTTTAAAATCTTCGTATTTAATATCAAGTAGAGTTTGTATATCTTCTTCTTTAATATAATCTACAACGTATCTATCAATCTCAAATCTTTCTTTTATTTCTTCCCATCCCCAATCGTCTTCGTTATATGGATCAATATCTGGGCGCTCTACTTTTTTAATTTTCTTTCCTATTGGAATTGGGTCAAAATAAATAAGTCCAGATGCTGTTCCAGACGCACCGTTTCTCATAGTTACGTGTAGATCGGATGATCCAGATTCTCTATAATGATCAATTTCCCATCCAGTATCACCATTAGTGATCACTTCTCCAGTTGATCTGATGAAAAATACTCTTTGCCCAGTGACATCATTCAAATAATCTATAGTATTTTGTTTTCCATATTCTTTGAATAAATTAGAAAACATCACTCTTGTTCCTTCCTCTTTAGTTAAAGATTCTTTCATTTTTTCCCATCCCCAATCTTCTTCACCGTAAGGATCTATTTCTGGGCGTTCTATTCTTTTGACTTTATTTTTTAATATTTCTTCAGCCTGTATTAATTCATCATAGTTTCTAACTTGACTTCTAACAAAATGATCTTCATCATAAAAATAATATTTATATTCCAATTCCTTTGTTCTTTTTAAACTATTTAATGACGTGGCTAAAGTATAACCCAAGCTTGTAAATAATATAGCCAATTGAATCATTTCATCATATGTGTGATAAGCAATATCCACGTTTTCAATTAAACTACGATCAATAGATTCTTTAATATATGATAAATATTTTTTCATTAATGCTATATATTAAAAAATGTTTTTAAAATTTTTATATATACTGTCATGATCATAAAATTTCAAAAATTTAATGAAGAACTTGTTATAGGACAACCGCTGGATATTAGAGAAGGCGAAAGAGTTGTCGGTGTTGGCACAATCGATCACTATTCACAAGACGGTAATTATCACATCGATATAGATGGACAAACAGGTATAGTATACCATATACAAAGAGGAGCTTATATGTTTTATGGTGTCATATTTGATAATTATTTTTGCCCAGTTTTAAGTGATCTAGATGGAAGAGTAAAAATAAAAAGATGTGTGTGGGTTGGTCAAAAATATTTAAAGAAAGTTGAACCAACTGAAGATAAACCAGTTATACATATATCGCGAAAATTAAAACAGTTATTAGAATATATTGAATATGTAGGTAGACCATTTTTTGGAGAAAATATAGATTATGTTGATATATCTGATAATCCAGATTCAGTTACATATATGCCAAAAGAAAGAATACCAAAATTAGGATTTGACGACGATCAATGGGATAATAAATATAGACAAACGATGAGAGTTGGAAGATTTTTACAAATTATCAATTCATATACTGATCAAAAAAGTTTAGATAAAAAGATAAATATTTATAAATCTGTATTTAACAATATAATTATGAATAAATACACATTTAAGATTGTCAGAGGTGAAGAAATAAAACGTTGGTATGATGAAAGATCTTATTATGAAGGCACTGGTTCTCTGAATAAATCTTGTATGCGCGGCGAAGAAGCACAAAATAAATTGAATATATATACAGAAAATCCAGATAAAGTCGGGTTATTGATTATGTTAAATGAAGATAATAAATTAATAGGGAGATCTCTTTTATGGAATGTGGATGAACCAAAGATGATTTATATGGATAGACCGTATACTGTTTTTGGTGAAGATAAAGAAACGTTTGAAACATATGCTCATAGAAACAATATATCTTTTTGGAATGATGTCAGAGAAGATCTTTACGTTTTTTTAAATAGAAATTACGGATCTCCACATAATAATCCGTATATGGATACTTTTAGAATATTTTGCACTGAAGGTGATAAAGGAAAAAATTATTTAACAACCGCACATAAAGGATTAGATAAATACGTAATTTATGATGAAGCTTAAGACATATAATCAATTATTTGAATCTGGTTGGCTTGGTGGAACTCCTTATGCCACCTACCCGCACGTGGATTATTCATTAAACTTAGCTAAGTTTTTTGGATCCAATAAGAATATTATAGAAGTAATGCATTTACAAGAAGCTATAATGGGGGCGGACACCGATATATCTTTTATTGATATTGGAGAAAAAAATGACGTGATAACATATCTTTCGGTGAATAGATTCGATCAAGTTAATAATGGCAATTATTGGGAATCTAAATACAGACAAGAGATGAAATTTGGAAGATTTATTATTAAAATGTATAATGATAGTCATAGAGTAATCACCAATCAAAAAAAACAAGTAGATGAAATCGTGGATTTATATAAAGCTTATAGGGAAGCATTAATTGGAAAATATGATTTTAAAGTAATAAAAGGCGAAGAAATTAAAAAGTGGTACAGTGTACATAATTACGCGACGGGATCTGGGACATTAAATAATTCTTGTATGAGATACGACGATGAACAAAATAGATTGTGGTTATATACAGACAATCCAGATAAAATATCGTTATTAATAATGATAGATAAAAATAATAAGTTATTGGGTAGGGCGTTATTGTGGGAACTATCTAACGGTGAAAAATATATGGATAGAACTTACACTATTCTTCAACATCACGAAGATTCTTTTGAAATGTGGGCAGATAAAAACGGAATAAATTTAACATATGCTGAAGTAATAGATATGATCAAAGAACCTAAACTTTCTGTTATATTACAAGAGATTGGAGTTAGTGGCGATGGGGCTCAACATTATCCATTTATGGACACATTTAAATTTTGTTTTCCTAAGGAACATTTATTAACAAATTATCAAATACCGCATTTGAAAAATCAATTATATTTAGATTGGTTTTAAAATTTTATATATAGCAATAATGGATAATTTAACATCATACTATGAATTTTTGAATGAATCATCAATGGATGAAACATTCGAAACTGATATCAAAAAGAGTTTGCTTCTATTTTCAGATACCATAAAAAAAGATTTTGAAGAAAGTGGTGGAAAATTTTCTATATTTTATGATTTTTACGAAGACCCTTTAAAATTTTATGGGTTATCTCTTATGTCTAGACAAAGAGTTAATGAAATATCTGTTGACGATTATTCTAATTGTAGATTTACACTTTTTTCATCCAGTGGTTATAAGGACACGAATGTAGAAGAAGGCCGTAAAAAATTAACATATGATAGAGTTTCTGATATTTTTGATGAAAAAGAAAGATATTATTTTTATGATATAGTTAGCGGTAATAGAGTTGAAAATGGAGCTCCTGATAGAGAACATATAACTGATACTATTACAGACGATGACGGAAGAAATTGGTTTATAATAATAATTAAAAACAAACCTTGTTCATTAGTTAAAACAAAATCTAGACAAGAAGGGGGTAAATGGGTGGAAGCGCATCTAGCTTCAACTTATACTGGATGGGAAGAAAGTTCACACGATATTAAATTAATAGTCAAAAAGAATAATATTTCTATAAGAAGTAATAATATGATTAAACAGATAGTCCAATCTAGTGACGATGATATTTTTAGCGTTGAAGAAGATATAAACACTTTAGAAAAATATGATATACTAATAGACGATAATATAAGATTAGAAGTTAAAAAATATTCTGAAAATGATCTCTGGAAAGATGGCAAATCTGAAGATGTTATGTTAGCTGAACAATGTAAGTTAGCAGACCGTAGAACATTAGAAAAAATAATCGGTTGGTATAATGAAATATATTCTCATAATAAGAGAACAAAAGAATATAGAGAATCTTTAGCTTTGCTAGAACTACCAACAGATAGAGCCATAGCTAATGAATTTTCTATAAAACAAAAACCAGGTGATCCACCAAAAATTTTTGAAGATTCTGATATATGCGATAATATAAGACACTTTTATAATTCAAAATTGGAAAAACTAGCCACAGCATTTAATAGTGTAAGTAAATATAGATGGATGACAGGAATATTGGGTATTTATTTTGCTGGTGATAATAGAATGGATAGAAGAAACGATTTTCTTATTAAATTTTTAGAAGATGACGGCACAGTAAATATTAATTTTGAATGGAAAATAGTTAATGAATGGCTAGGATTCAATAGACTAAAATTATTTATGAACGTAGACGGTGATTCCTGGGAATATATACAAACAGAAGGAAATAATTTTATAAGTGTCTATAAACTAAAAGATTATAAAGTTCATAAATTAAATAGGAAAAACGGAATAATAAATTCTGTAAATGGTAGATTCACATACGATAATATGTCAAAATTGTGGATAAGAGATTGATTTATAGATACATATCGTTGGAAACTTGATTAACGTTAGTAGTATTTCTCACCTGAAAATTAGTGTTAGTTGATATAAAACCAGTTCCAACTGGGCTTTGTATTGGTTTATACGGAGATATAATATCAGAATTTCTAATTGTAGAATCTGGAGCCCCTTTTGCTGTACTGCCTTCTATATCAAAACTAACTAAATAAGTATTATTTCTATTTACTTTTTTTATTTTAACCGGCACTGGTTCACCAGTTAAAAAGTATGTTATCATAACCATATCGTCTTTTATTGGATTATATTGTTTTTCAAATAGTTGATAACTTATGACGTGTTTCATTTTCCTGTTATTATTTTTATTCCATGTTCATCGGCCCAATCGTATATATTATCTAAATAAGCCAGTTTATTTTCACTTGGTTTTTCCCTAACAATTTTGACCAAATCGTTCCAACATTTATTACTGACTCCAGCCAACTCATTTTTCTTACTAAGTAAAAGATCTCTATACTTTGTTATGAATTGTTTAAAATCTTTATCTTTCTTATATTGATTCCAAATATCAGACACATTACACTCCAATAACCATGTTGGTTCTTGAACTTCAAAATCATCCATTGAATCTTCAATAGTTAAAGTATATTGTTCGTTTACGAATTTATCGAATTTAACTAACAAAGACATTTAATATAAATTTATTTTTAAATTTATCCGGCGACCATCACTTTTTTATTGTGATCATAATGGAATGTATCCAAATAAGGCCATTGACCAGTCCAAGGTTTAACCTTAACTTCCATTCTAACTTTACCAGAATATCCGTAAACTACACCAGTTCCACCCTTACAAGTGATACCATTTTCTTTAGCGAAATTTCTTAACATTCTTTCGTGCTCTGGTCTCACTGAATAAATTCTATCCATGAAGATTATTCCATTGTTACATCTCCAAACAAGAGCTCTAGCGCATAATTTATCGTTATCATCCAATAAGATACAAAGAGCAATACTTTGTGGATTATTTGCGTAGAAGGCTATACCACCTTGAGATTCAGCACCTTGCATACAAGAACTATTTAAACTACCACCACCCTTTAGATAACGTTTGCTCAAATACCAATATTGAATATCTTCACCAGTAACAACTTTTAATCTATCGTTGATATGTTCCATCTTAGATGACCAAGCAGCTTTATATTCACCAACAAAAGCTTCTACTTGTGGGTCAGTTAAATCTGGATTTAATTTCTTTAAAGCTCTACCTATTTTTGTTCCTTGTCTGAATTTAGATTTATAGGCTTCAAAATCATCTTCACTAGCTTTTATTTCTTTTATTTTACCGATTGGCACATATGTAATAAGACCATCATTTTCTTTGTCTACGTCGAAGAATGATGCGTCTGAATAGGCTGCTGTGACTTTAAACTTCATCATTTTAAGAATACCTTCGAATAAACCACTCATTCTGGTTTTTGTCAATCTACCGCCTTTAACACCTTCAATATATTCAGATGGAACTATTTCAGCCCCAAGCATATTTCTTTGTAAAACACCAAGAGTATCCGTTTCTTCCCATACTTGTTTACTATCCATAAAGCCGAAAGCGTTTCTTCTGTTCATACTAACGCTCTCTTTTATTTTTTTCTCAAATTTAAGAGTAATAAGATTTTCTTTTCTTCCACCAGTCCATCTTTGATCCTTTATGGACTCTAATTTTTCTATCTTAGCGATAGTGCCTTTTAGTCCTTGTATACCTTGCCATTCTTGGTTGAATATAACATAATCCCCCTCTTTAACGGTGGATGCTGGATCTACTGCTTTGGCTTCATTTACAAATTGAATATATTTTTCCATAAACTTATATATTATATTTTTTTATTCATTTTTTTTAATCGTTGTCAGTGTAATATTTATAATCAGTAAAACTTCCACCGCTTTTTTCCATGTTTGTCAACATATTTTTCTTTTCATAAAAATATTTAAATGTATCCATATATGGATTTCCCTCTTCATCACCATAATCTTTTTTTACATAAACTTTCATTTTTGTTTCTTTTAAATCATCATACATGAGCATATTATTTTTTTTACCATAATTGGCTATTATGTTCTTACAAGCCATGTCGGCAAAATATATTCTATCCATGTAAATTTTTCCTTCTGGTTCGTCCAATCTCCAGATAAGAGCTCTAGCTAAAAGCTTTTCTTTATCGTCTAATAATATAGCCATAGCTATTTTATCTGGATTATCGCAATAAATATCGAATCTTTTTTGAGATCTCTTATATTTCATACAAGAATTAGCAAGAGTGCCATTATTGCCATATTGATCAGAATAATTTTTATTCAGATACCAAAATCTTATATCTTCACCAGTAACTACTTTGAGTCTACTTTCTGCGTCTTTAATTACTGTATTCCAATTGGCTTTGTATTCATGGACCATTTTTTCTATTTGAACATCAGTTAATGTTGGATTGAATTTTTTCAAAAATCTTCCAACTCTCATTGTTTGTCTAAATTTAGAAAAATACATATCATCATAATGATATTGTTTATGTTTTTGCGCAGTGACATAAGAAACTAATTCATCAGATTCTTTATCTATGTCAAAAAATGAAATGTCTGCGTAATCTATTGTTCTTTTAAAACCAATAACCTTCATGAAAGATTTGAATCTTTTACTTGATTCATACGGAATAAGATTACCAGCTTTGAATTTTGCTACATCAGCTGGTTTAATAATAATAAGTTTTCTAAATTGATCGTCATTAACGACTGCATTTCTCGACCAGGAGTGTTTCTTTTCATCATATATGTCTTTATCAAAGTGTATTTCTATTGATTTATCACTAACTTTTGTTATCTCTGCTACATTTTTAGCATAAGCGTAATCTCTTAGATCGTCACAATAAACGTGACCGCCAATCGCGAAATCTTCTTTTTTTGCTTCATTTATGTAATCATAATAACCTATTAACACATTGATAAATTATTTTTTAGCAGGATCTAGGAGAATATGGGGCACTCCAATCACTTTCTCCTGAAGATTTATATTTAGCGTAAGGATCTTTTTCCTTTTTCTTTTTCTTCAACATCTCAAGTTTCTTTATTTCTTCTGGAGTTCTTTCTATTTTTTTCGTTGGAGCAGTGCCGTCTATTAATTCAAATCTATTTGGTGAAAAATAATAAACATTACCGTTTGCTAGCTTATGCCCAATATCTATATTTAGATGATCGTTGACCTCTATAACTGTGAATTTTTTAAAAGTTAAAATATATTCGTAAGCATCCTGAGGCAAACTTTTACTTTGTTTGTTATTGATACATTTAATTTCATCACCAACTTTAAAGACTTTCTTTTCTTTGTCTTTAATTTCGCCTTTCATCATTTTTTCTAAATCGTCTTTATCCATTTTCTTATCTTTTTGTTTGTTAAATTCATCAGATTCTTTTCTAATATCACTTAATTGTTCATCCCATGATTTATTCCAATCTACCCCATGTCCACTTGGAGGCGCCCATATATTTGGACTGTAATCCCAGTCGTCTGGTTTAGATGCTTCATTTTCAAAATTTTCATATTCTTTAATCTTTTTCATAATTATATAATTTAGTCCCAAGTATCATCTTCTGGATCATAATGACTAGAAGGTTTCGAAGATACTACTTTTTTTAATTCATTCTCAATTTTTTCAATATCATTTATTTCTTTTTTAACATCGTCTACTTTTGGTTTATCTCTAAGCTCGAATTTATTTGGCGAAAACCAAAATCTTCCTTCTGGTCCAATATAACCTATGTCTATATTTTTTTTATCGTTGATTTCCAATATTTTAAAATATCTATATGTTCTCAAAAAATCAGCCACATCCGGTCTCAACTTACCCATATCGGCTGATTGCATTCTAACTACAATGTCTCCGACTTGAAAAACTTTCTTTTCTTTTGGAGCTTTCTTTTTAAGAATACTTACGGCTTTTGAAAGATCTCCACCGGCTTCTTCCAGAGCGATCGAACAATCTTCCATTGATCTGCCAGTGTGCTTATGTAATGACATTGTGTCGTCAAATTTAGATTCATTCATTTTTCTTAAATATTTCATTTCTTTAAATTACTTTTAATTTTCCCATTCTTCCTCACCGTATGGGTCGACGGCACTTATAACTCGCTTCACTATTTTCACATCGTGATTTATATTATGAGGATATTGATTACCAAAGGCGTCAATAAAACAAAATTTCCTATACCCTTCATTAACTTTGCCTTTTTCGAATTCAGTATTAAAAATAACATCTTTTACATTAATAATTGTTTGTTTTCCTCTATGTCTTAAAGAAATATCTTTTCCTATAAAATCTTTTTTAGCTTGTTCTAGTATATCATCTACTAAAGATATTGGTGATGATAAATCCAATAAATGACTCTGACGATTACCAATTATAAATATTTCTCCATGATTTATGTTTAATTCATCCACTTTTAAAATAACTTCTGTTTTATAGGTTTCGTCTTCAGTAAATTCTGTAGTTTTACAAACTATCCATTTATTTTTATATTTTTCTTCAAACCTAGTAATATACTTATTTGCAAAATCTTCATATATTTCAACCAATTCAAGATCTTGATTCGGTTTAGTTATCTTAGAGCCTCCTTTACCTTCGTTTATTACATATTTTGAAAAATTAGTTATCATGCTTGCTATATATAAATTTTCATTTTTGATTTTTACTCTGGTCTAAATAAATATTTCATATTTTCAATTCTTATCATTATATTTCTACTTCTTTTCTTAAAATGATTTATCCAAAATTTAGACATCTCATTAGCTTCTTTTTGTGATATTTTCACATCATATTTTAATTTTCTAAATTCTTCTTTTTTAACTAGTTTCACTTTACTGAATAATTTATTTAAAAAATCTGATTTATATCTTAACTTACTAAAATCTTCTGAATTTTCTAAAAAATAATTTAATCTTGAGAAAAAATCTACTCTAAATTTTGGTGATTCTCTCAATTTAACTAAATAATAATCTTCTCTAACTGGTGTGTCAGTAATATCAAGAAAATCATCATACGCTTCTATTCCCTTTAATTTTTCTTTAAAAGAGCTTTGAGTGGTTTTCTTTCTTAATAATTCTTGATATATTTCAGACAAATAACTTTCTACTTCATTTGGGAATGTTACATAAATATCATGAAGAAAATGTCCTATATCAGAAGCTTCCAATTCTTTTTTATTGGATATATAAGCCATTAAAACAGACACTTCGTGAGCCTCTTCAACTAGTTCATATTCACCATATTGTAAATCATAAATCATATGTTGTATCTCATGATGAAAAAGTTTTAAATCTAATGAGCTACTGACTATTTGAAACATATAATATTTACCATTTTTATTATATGGTTGCATATAGGCGTCTTGTTCTTTGATTATTGACTTATCAACAACAAACTGAATCCTTTTAACGCCTTTGAATATTTCAAAACTTTCTTTAAAGTATTTATATGGATCAATAATCGAGAAATTGCCCATCTTTTTAAGATTATTAATAGCGAAAAGAGCTAGTTTATTGATAAATTTATGATCAATAACTTTAATTTCAGTGTCAGAGGCAAGCCCTTTAATGTTTTCTATATCAAATTTCTCAAATTTCTTAATCATATCAATTTTCGTCTTCTTCTTGAACTTCGTCTTCTTTATCGTCGAGTTTATAATTATCTAACCAAGTTTTATAACTTTTCTTGAAATCTCTTTTTTCTGGTGAAAATCTATACGCTTGGTGAAATTCCAAATTTTCTTTTTCATAATCTTGTTCTAATGTTTCCAACATATATTGTCTTGGTTCAAAACTAGCTAGTGCGTTTATCTCAGGACAAACGAATAAACGATCAATAGGTGGGAATATTGGATAATTTGATCTTTCAACTTCCATAATAAAGAAGTTTGGAATTTCTTCATCTATAACGCCATTTTTTAAAACTCCATCATCCATATATATAATGCCTTTTCTATATTTAGCTAAAACATATCTATTTATTTCATTATATACAGATCTTATTCTACAACCGTAATATCCATAAAGATATTTAACTAATTGCCCTCTTTTGAGCGGGGCGTCAAATATTTCTTCATTAACTAATGATTTACCTTTGAAAA
>Ga0209777_10003419_pt1 | contig 19733 bp, 16 predicted proteins | sample FrelakmetHBP12HB_FD_187147 | JGI IMG/M metagenome (GOLD analysis project Ga0209777, IMG submission 187147) | Freshwater lake sediment microbial communities from the University of Notre Dame, USA, for methane emissions studies -HBP12 HB (SPAdes)... | ecosystem: Environmental > Aquatic >...
TGACTGAACATCCAAATCCATACTACTTCCCTTCGGGAAATAGGTAGTAGCTATTTATTTAAAAATATTTCGGATATTTAACGTCAGAAAATTAAGATGCGCGAGTCAAAAGTGCGGAATGTGGGATATATTCACAGGAGAGCGAGTGGAAGTAAAGAAACCCAAGGGTGCACCAGCATGGATGCCGGACATGATCAGGAAGCCCATAGTCAAGAAAGTGGGTGTCGAGAAGCTGGAAGAGATTTAAAGACTCGTTTTTAGCGCTTTTGAAATAGTGGATCTGGTGACGGGAGGGCGTCCTGCTGGCGGGGAAGATCCTGCGAGTCTCTCACCGTCTCCAGCACCTTTTTTCGCCGCCTAGCACCTCTCCGCCCGCGAGGGATTCACCGCCATCCGCTCCAGGTCCTCGACGTTGATTTGGCCCATTTTGAACTTGGCAACGAGTATGCTGGTCATGACGGCATCGCTATGTTTCGTAGACTCTATCGCGTCATTAACTTATGTCCAGATACTTATTTTATGTTAATATTTAGATCAAATTAACCAATTTCTAAATTTTCCATTTATTTTTGATCTATTTTATTTTGGTTATTTGGCTCTTCAGTCGTGGTTAGATCTATGAAGCTTGTTGCTAGTCTAAAAAGTGCGGCCATTGCAGGCGCTGCCAGTAACATAGTAGTCTCGAAGATAAATACTGCAGTACTGCTTGCTAGAGAATCCATTCTACCAACAACATCTAGATCAGGAATCCTCTCAAGTACTAATCCGCATAATGATAAAAGAATTACCGATATATATAGAAGCATGAAGTCCTTAAGTCTTTTTATAATCACGTATCTATATTTTAGTAAACCTTTATCTTGCAAGTACCAAATTGTAAACATGACCACGATGGACAAAATTGTGCCAAATAGTTGGACAACCGCGCTATAATAATAAAAGATGTAGGCATAATTAGTATCTACCTCTCCATTTGAGAGATTAAACGGTAAGATCAACCCTACAATCGATACTGATATAGTCATGCAAAAAATAACCGTTACAATTAATGTTGATTTTGTTAAGCAATATATGGATTTTTTTATTAAATGTATCTTAGGCAGGTGACATCTTTTCTTAGAATCCCCCGAGGAAAAATTGATTTCTATAAGGCCAATAGATAAAATCGAAATCAAAAAATAGATCACCAATATAAATGTTAGAAAATCAATTTCAATTGAGAAATACTTAGCTAATAATTCAGGTATTAATGTCCAAATTAATAATAATAAAATTATAAATTTTTGTATAATATACCAATGTATGTTGATATCCAAACATAATGCCTCACGCAGTTTAAAAATAAGTAGGCAGATAATTAAAATAACAAATGCTGATATGATTTTTGGTGAAAATTTATCTGCGAAATCCTGCTTATAAGTCTTATCGATTACCATAAGATTTCTATGAGCAATGCGTTCTCCTCCGTCATTATCTTTCGCAGATATATCAATTGAATAATTGCCGGGAGCAATTTTGCCGTATTCTATTTTGGAAGCATAGGTCTTAAGGCTCCTGTTCCAAAGTTGCGAATCATTTATTGAAATATTAAATGTAATTCCATTTCGTTCTTCATCGAAGATACTATATATAAAAATAACATTCGATTCCGCAAAACAAGTAGTAGTATTCTTCGCTTCAAGTAAGGGATCTGGATCGCTATTCAAATCAAATTTAAAATCCCTTGGCAAATTATTCTGGATCTCTAAAGTCGCATTTGAAGCATATATTGCATTATTATAATTTAACAACTTGCTAATATTGTACGTGTCTAGGGATGCATTTAGAGGGATTTCGGCTGTATATATAAATCTTAAAGGGATCTCGTAATTCAATTTTCCAGTCATATGAATTTGGTGAGGATTATTTTTAAATTCATATTTATTTAGATACGTTTCATTTAAACATTTGATATTTTCGAACTCATTTGGAACATTAATTACGATATTTGTAAGTGATAAATCTGATTTTTTACACTCTAAGACATACGTTATTTTTATGCTTTTGCCTCGATCTATCTTGACGGGATTGGCCTCTGCTTTTACCTCTAAAATAGGGTTTTTACGGCCAGATGAGTCTCGGCGATCAGACAAGTCGCTGGATGGATTATCTCTAATCTTTCCTATGCTTTGAGAGGTTATTGAAGTGGTTCCCCCAATAGATTTTTTCATTTTACTAATTGAAGCAGAAGCTATCGGTTTGTTACCATCTACGTAACAGATATTTGCAGATAAAATGGAAAATACCAAGAAAATTAAAATAATTTTAAAATGAATTGTTATATGCATCATGATTCCTCAAATGGGCAAGATTGATTATTTTGATAGAACATACAAATATGTTCTTTTCCATCAATATTTTTTTTGCAAATTTCAAGGCCACTTAGATATTCATTGTCTGGCGCATCTATGACCAGAAAAATAAAAGATAATAATTTAAATTCGTTATTTATATTAAATATATTGCCCTTTGATGAACATACAGATATCCCTGAATAGCAATTCTCTATAATGTTTTGATCGAATCTATTGTTATTGGAAAATTCTACGGCGATACCAGTACTCTCAGAGTCTTTTATTAAATTATTGCTAACTAGAACGTCATTCGAATAGCTTAAAAATAGACCTGTATCATATGAGTGGTCTATCGTATTGTTTATTATTCTACAATTACTAGCATGATTAAGTTCAACTGCGGCATCATCTCCTATAATTGTTAGATTTTCTATTGTTACATTATCTCCTTTGATCAATATTGTGGAATTATTTTTTATATTATTTAGTATTACTCCGTCTCGCAGGGATCCTCTTATTGTCAACGGCTTTTTTATAAATATTTGTTCTCGATAATTAAATTTTTTTAATAAGATAGTTCCAAACGTATCTACGGCATGAATCGCATTGCTTATGTTGCAAAAAGTATAATTTGCCTCATCAGGATTTAGCGGATCGACTAGCACATAGCTCGAATTATATTTACTTTCAATTCTTTTTTCTTTCTTCTGATTATTATGATTATAGCCTGTGCTATGATTATAGTCTATGCTATCATGTATGATTTCATCCGAGCTAATTTCCAAACCAAGGTTAGGACTGATAGCTTTGCAGGAATTGTTTTTATATTTTATAGATAAATTATCAATATATCCATAGCCTGTTCCGAGAACTTGCCACTCAATCTTTCCTGGTTCTAAGTCTGTGTAAATTCGAGCGCAGGCATCTCCACTGCATTTTGCTCCTAAATTTCTAAAAAAAAACCCACCACCCTCTCTTCCTATGGTTGTCATCCAATCAAAAGATATCCTAGCAGGATACTTCAAATCAAAACCAAAAACACTATTTGAAACACCACCAATTTTTAGCATTCCGTTTTCAGGATTCCAATTACCATATACTCCGTCAGGAAGAAGCAACTCCGTGGGATCTGAATCACTGAAATTGTAATACTCTTGGCAAAAAGAATCTGATAATTGTATAAATTGAAAACAAATTATTCCAAAAAATAAAATTATCGTGAAGCACTTAATAAAGAAATGGCAAAATAAATCACTCAATGTACTCATCCCACATATTGTAGCTTAATCTTAGGATATACATCTGATTCGCCTATGGTTTCGTGATACATAAACGTTACGGTTTAATCTCTTACTTGTAGAGTCCTAAAAGCTTGGCATTTATATACTGATACACTTCAACATGATATGGGCAAAGGCAGACGAAACAAAGTTTTAAAGCTTACTCCTGCCAAGGTCAAGTATATTATCCGATCAAAAACCAATAACATCAGCTCCAGAATCATTGCCGCAGAGATGAAGGTTAATATCCGAACAGTAAATCGCGTCTGGGGACACTGGATGAAAAACAAGGAGCCATTGGCACCAAAGAAATTTGGACGTCCAAAGACAAATCTCAACGAAGCAGATACACGCCTTATTCTAGAAATCCACAAAGAGCAAAATTCCGTAGCAAGACGCCTTGAAAAGAAAATCGAGCACAAATATGGCAGGCATATACCGCACAACGCCACCCACCAGGTTCTTCTTGAAAATGGCTTGGCAATTGAGAAAAAAAAAAGAAGAAACGCAGGAAGCCCTGGATCAGATATGAACGAAAACACAGCCTCACGGCAGTTCATCTTGATTGGCACACGAGCCGGATCAATGGCAAAGAGGTCTGTGTGGTCCTCGACGATAGTTCGCGATTTATTCTAGTGGACGGAGAATTTCCCGCGGCAACTGGTGAAGTTAGCATCGACTTGGTGAGAAAGGCGCTGGAGGACTACGGCGAGATCCGGAGGATCAGAGAGGTCATCACCGATCATGGCACACAATTCTTCGCAAACAAGACGGATAAAAATGGGGAATCTGAGTGTGCTTTCGATGCATTCTTGGCAAAAAAATGAAATCAAACATATTCTGGCTAGAGTCAAGCATCACCAGACCAATGGGGAAATCGAAAAATGGTATCATACCTACGAGAATTGTAGGAAATTGTTCAATGATTTTGACAAATTCTTGAATTTGTATAACTCGACACGCTACCACGAGAGCCTCGATGAAAAACACCTTCTTCAGACACCTGAAGATGCATTTTGGTCGAGATTACCTGATGAATGCAAGTTAAACTTATTCCTTTCGAGAATGGAGCGAAATTTTAATGCGGCAATGTAAATTTAAAAAGAATCGCGGGGCATATAAATGCCAAACATTCGGGACTTCACAATATTCCACTCTAGGCTTCCTTTTACTCCTAGATGAGCATAGTCACCTCTATCTATTTGAGCTTGTACCGTACTATAAGGGCATCCCCCACATGGGATACCACTTGCTCTCGTCCTTTTCGATGGGCATTTCCTTCTCCATCAGAGCTTTCAGCCGAAACTCCCGGGATGTGTCGCGCTGCCGGTCGCTTGCCGGTACAAAGGGATAGTAAGAGCCCAGCTTGAAGTTATAGATCCAGTAAATTACAGCCTCGCCCCGGAAGCGGTAGACGGCAGCCAGAAGCTGCGTTCCGAAGCCCTGCTCCATGAGTATCTGGCTTACCATTTGGATGTTGGTCACCAGATCTTCGAAGTCCGGATCCGCAAAAACCACCCAAACATAATTGTATTCATCCTTATGGATTTTATACTCTGTGCCTGTCTCCTTGATGCTTATTTTGAGCAGCTCCTCGATCTCAGCTCTGGCCGCTTCGTAGCGGGATGACTCCATGGGCTTGATGCAGACTCCGGCCGCCCCGTCCGCCTTGTAGCCTAGATTTGCGTCTAAGGTGATGGCGGCGGTGGAGATGGCAAAGAGCTTGTCCGTCTTGGCCTCTGGAAGCCGTGTCTTTCCCAGAATGGAGTCCAAAAACCCCATCTCAGGCCTCCAGTTCCATCTCTATATTCTGCAATGCCGCAATCCTGGCTTCCAGAGTAGGGTGAGTGGAGAATAGTCTCATGAAGGACGAGCCGGAAATAGCAGGCGTGATGAAGAGCGCGCTGACCGGCCCCTCCACCTTTCTCAGGTCTTCCGTGGGAACCTTAAAGCCGCTGATCTTCTTCAACGCAGAGACGAGATGCGACGGCTGCCCGGTCATGATTGCTGAGCCTCTGTCGGCTGCGAACTCCCGGTACCGAGAGAGGGTGCGAATGAGAATAAAGCTCACTATCCAGACCACCAGGGATACCAGGAACAGCACTATGAAGTTGCTGCCGGAATCGCGATCATCGCGACTGCCTCCGCCAAAGAATGGCAGCCACTGCACCAATATCTGGGCCATGGATGAGAGGAATGTGGCGACTGTCATGACCATCATATCCCTGTTCTTGACGTGAGTCAGCTCATGAGCCAGCACCGCTTCCAGCTCATTGTTGTCGAGCCGCGCCATTATACCCGTCGTCACAGCCACCACGGCATTCTTTTGATTTCTGCCGGTAGCAAAGGCATTGGGCATGCTGGTCTTCACTATAGCAATTTTGGGCATGGGCAGATCGGCATTAGCACATAGCCTGGACACGATCTGATGAAGCTCTGGCTCTTCGCTCTCCGTGACGATCTTCGCGTCCATGGATCTCAGGATCATCTTGTCGGAATAGAAATACTGCAAGAACATGAACCCGCCCATGAACAGTATTATCACCATCTGACTGACGTGCATGGATAGCAAAACGGCCAAAAACCCAAGGTAGAGCACGGCCAGCAGGCCCATAGTAAGGAGCATTCTCACTTCGAGTCCTCGATCAGACTTCCATCTTCTCATATCTCAATTTCATAGCTACTAGGATATTAGACCTTCTCTTTCTTACCCATCTAAATAGTTGAAGCTGCACAGATCAAATTGGCATTTTCCGAATAGATTAAGAGGCGGATACCAAAATGACGCAAGCAAAAATGGGCGACACGGTAAAGGTGCATTACAGCGGCAAGCTCGATACAGGCGTTCTCTTTGATACCTCAGAAGGCTCCGATCCCCTGCAGTTCGAATTAGGCTCTGGCGGTCTCATCCTAGGATTTGAAGAGGCGGTGGTGGGAATGAGTCCCGGCGAATCTAAGACGGTGATCATCCCTCCGGAGAAAGCCTATGGCCGGTACAGGGAAGATCGAGTGATTAAAATTGATAAAACAAATCTTCCCGAGGATATCGTACCAGCCGTAGGCATGACTCTTGAAGTATGCGCCCCCAATGGCGTAATGGTTCCCGTCCAGATTACCGAGATCAAAGAAGGCACCGTTACTCTCGATGCCAACCATCCGCTCTCCGAACAGACCTTGACCTTCGAGGTTAAGCTCGTGGAGATCGCGATAAGCCAGGAAGCAAAGGGCCAATAAAGGGAAAAACCGTTACGGGAAAGTCTGGTATATTGCTTGGGACGTCACGTTGGCCTGGGCGGAATTGTTCTGCTGACAGTGTACCACATATATTTATAGATGGTCGTGGAATAAAGGCTATCAAAGGAGCGGGATTTGTACCAAACACAAATTTGATATACCATTGAATGAGAGTGATGCGAAGATAATGATCACTGCCGTTCGAAGCGGACGGCAGTAATTATAAATTAAGGTGGGAAACAATTTTGGCGGACCGTGCAGCGGTATTTATTGATGGTGCTTATTTAACCAAGATTCTAGATGTTGATTTTGGCAAACCCAAGATTGACCTGGCCGGATTTTCGGATATTCTTTGCGGCAATTATGAGCGGCTGAGAACCTACTACTATAATTGCATGCCCTACCAGAGTTGCCCTCCTACGGAGGACGAGCGTCGCAGGTTTGCCGCCATGGACAAGTTCGTATACACACTACGAAAGCTTCCCAGATTTGAGGTGAAGCTGGGGCGCCTGGGCTGCGTGGGCGGCGAGTTTATACAAAAGAGGGTGGACATCGCATTAGCTGTGGATCTGGTGCGGCTCAGTTGCGGCAGGATGATCGGAAAGGCGGTCATCGTCACAGGTGACAGTGATTTCTTGCCTGCCATAGAGGCGGCAAAAGAGGCAGGCGTGCTGGTGACGCTCTACTACTCGCAAAGCTCCATTCATGACGAGCTGCTCTCTGCCGTGGACGAGAGCGCAGTCATGGGGCAGAATCTCATAAGCCAGGTGACAAGATAAAAGCTGCAGGAAGCATTCTGCAGCCTTCAACTCATTCACTTTTTCTTCGCTTTCTCGTCCTTGGCGTAGACGTCCCGCAGATCTACGACCTTCTTGGACTTTCCGGCCGTTCTGGGTATGGACCCCTTCTCCACCAGCTCGATCTTGCTTCTCACATTGAGCACGGACTTGATCTTCTCTTCTGTCTTCTTCTGGATCCTTGCCAGGTCAGTGAGTTCGCCGGTGAAGGCCTCGTCCTTAAGTTCCACCTGGATGCTGATCTCGTCCAGGCCGTGCTTCTTTCTGTCCACGACCACCTGAAAGTAGTTGCCAATCTCAGGGATGCTGACCAGCACATCCTCGATTTGGCTGGGGAAGACGTTGATGCCGCGCACAATGAGCATGTCGTCCGCCCGGCCCAGGAACCTGTGCAGCTTTCTGCTGGTGCGTTTGCATGGGCAGTTCTCTTCCATGATGTAGGTTACGTCGCCGGTGTGGTATCTGATGAGGGGCATGGCTTCTTTGGTAAGCGAGGTTATGACCAGCTCGCCCGGCTCTCCCGGTGCAGAGGGCTGCTCATTTTCATCCAGAATCTCGATCAGAAAGTGGTCCTCCCAGATGTGCAGGCCATTTTGCTCCTGGCACTCGAAGGCCACGCCTGGACCCATCATCTCGGAGAGGCCGTAGGAGTCGTAGGCTTTGATGTGCAGCGTCTCCTCCAGCTCCTTTCTCGATTCGTCCGACCAGGGCTCGGCTCCAAAGCAGCCGATGCGAAGCATAAGCTTGTCCACCACGCCCCTGGCCTTAGCCGTCTCTGCCAGGTAAAGCGCGTAAGAAGGTGTGCAGTGCAGCACCGTCACAGCGAAGTCCATCATGATCTCGAGCTGCCGCTCCGTGTTGCCCACGCCAGAGGGCACCGCCATGGCCCCCATGCGTTCGATGCCGTAGTGCACCCCGAGACCGCCCGTGAAAAAGCCGTAGTTCACAGCGTTCTGGAATATATCACCCTTCTTGACCCCGACCATGACAAAGTCGCGGGCCATGAGGTCCGACCAGGTCTCGATGTCTTTGGCCGTGTAGCCGACCACGGTGGGCTTACCGGTCGTGCCGGAAGAGGCATGCACCCGCACCACTTCCTCTAGCGGAACGGCAAATAGGCCGAAGGGATAGTTGTCTCGCAGATCCTGCTTTTTGGTGGTGGGCAGCTTCACCAGGTCCTTGAGGCTCTTGATGTCCTCAGGGGTGATGCCTGCCTGCCTGAATTTTTTCTCGTAAAAGGGAACGTTCTTGTAAACCTTCTCTACAACACTCTTGAGCCGCTGCAGTTGCAGCTCTTCCAGCTCCTTTCTCTCCATGAGCTCCATTTTCGGTTGCCAGTAATTCATTTTCATACCCTTGATTTGCTCTGCCTATGCGATACAGTGCCATGAGAGGAAACGTCAGGGTATATCAATAATTCCCATGGATATGCAAGGACTTAATTATTTAAAAAAAAGGAAAATGAGGTAAAAGGGCGACTCTGCCTATCGCCCTTGCATCATCTTCTTAACCTGTCTTTGCAGACCGTCCAGCTCTCCTGTCGTGTACAGGTAGTAACCGGCCCCGATGGCTATGAGCAGCACCAGGATCAGAGCGATGAGCCAGTTTTTGCTCTCTGCCTTCTCCACGTTTACCGTCTTGCTCTGCTCATCCAGGCTGATTCTGGTCAATCCCGGATCCTTGGGCTTGTAGCTGAAGCTGACCGTAGTGTTCTCGCCTGCTTTGACCGTTGTATTCTTGCTGCTCACAACGGTCTCGTTAGCCTTGATCTCCAGCAGACGGGTGTCTTCATTGCTGCCAACGTTCTCTACAATGGCGGAGATCTTTATCTCGCTTCCTGCGTTGGCCTTATCCGGCACCGTCAGATTAACGACCCTCAGAGACGAGGTTATCATGATCTTCCTGGTGGCGGAATTAAAGCCTTCCTTTTCTGCCTTCAAGGTATGCTCGCCGGTGACATTGGCAGAATAGGTCATCGTTCCCTGGGCTGAAGTGCTTCCGATGCTCTCATCATCCAGGAATAAGGATGCTGCATCCACAGGCGTCTGGTTGATGCCCTGCACCACAGAAATCAGGAAGTTTTCTCCCTTGACAACCTCTGCCGGTGCATTGATGGTGAGCTGTTTGGCAAGCGTAGTATTGGCCTGCTCGAATGCAGACTGGCTGGCTGCCTCGGCCGCCGTCCTCACTATCAGGCTGGCCTTGCCGTCGTTATAACCGTTCTTCTTGGCAACTATCTGGAAGGTGCCGACATTGGCAGGCGTATAGCTGATCAATCCGGTGACATCCGTAGTACCAACGGAGCTTCCATTCATCTGGATCTGAACTCCGCTCAGACCAACTGTTCCAGACTTGACACTGATAGATACCGGCTGATTCACAATGGCATCCGAAAGGCCTATGGTCATCTCTTTTCCGTCTCCGGTCTTGGTGGCAATAGGTGCCAGCAACCTCTTGGAGCTATCGGCAACCTCGATCCTTAAGTTCTCCATGACGTCTATAACTCGCCCCTGCCCCAGGCTTATAGTGCCATCGTTACGCATGGTGATGCCGTCAGTTCCTAAAGTCTCCACCTTCATCTTGCCGTGAATCTCACCCTCTTCTACAGACTCAGGGTTCTCTGATACCTGGAAGACGGCATCAACAGTTGCCAGGTCGGACTCAGTGCTTCTAAAGACACTCTGAACATGAGCTGCAATAATTGGAACGTCTTTAAGTGAGCCCATATCCACCTTATACAAATAGTTGGATGCCTTGTCCGTCGGATCGGCGGAAGGAGTTACTACCTTGCTGTCTACCTCTTTTCCATCCTGGGCTAAAGCCAAATAGACCTTATTGCCATTGAGGTCCACCTGCTTGATTCTTAGCTCATAGCCTTCTTCCAGTGACAGAACCGATCCGCTGGCTATAGTCTGGCTATCGTCGCTGTCACGTAGAACCCGCCGGAGTTGACCCTCGTTAATGGCACTTTCTTCATCTGTGAACTTGGTCTCATTGTTATAGCCTGCAAAGTACTTGTCAGCCATAAAGCCTATGACATCGTACTTGCCCCAGTTCTCGAACTTGAATTTGACCGGCTGAGGGCTCGTCTTGTAAATCAAGTCCTTTTCTTCGATCTTCGAGCCGCTTATCGTGGCCTGCAAGCTCTCCGTCCCAACATCGTCGTCGATGTCGTAATAAAATCCTTCGAAGTTGTAAGGTGTCCAGGTAAACTCTTTGGTTTCGGAGGGATTTATGACTGTGCCCCTCACATCGTAGGATCCAGTTCTCTCTACCACTGGTGCAAAACGTAGCTCTTCGGCATCCGCAACCAGGAATCCAACATTTCCGAAGATCTTGGTAGTACTTCCCTTTCTGAGGGTAAGGGAATCCTCATTATCCATCTCTATGCCATTGTCTAAAGAAGTTATCTTCATTTTATCGTACTTATCTCCTTCTTCAACAGCAGCAAATGTATCGGATATTTGGAAGAGGCCGTTCACTGTTACGAGTGCAGACTCGGTGCTGGCAAAAACATTGGAAATATGCGCCAGGACGATTGGAGTATCTTCTCCAGCGATATCTACCTTGTACTGGTAGGTAGCGCTCTTGGCATTTTCCGGCGAGACTACTTTGCTGTCAACCTCTTCTCCATCCTTGGCCAGGGCCAGATATACTTTATTTCCGTTAAGGTCTATCTGTTTAATGCGCAGCTCATAGCCCTCTTCCAGGGGCATAACCGATCCTGTGGTAATTGTGCTCTCAGCATCGCTATCAATGAGCACTCTTCTAAGCTGGCCGTCATTTATCAGACTTCGATCTTTGTCGAAGACATCGTTGGCCTTGTAGCCTGCAAAGTACTTGTCGGCCATGAAGCCCATAACCTGATAGCTTCCCCAGTCGCTGTACTCAAAATCTGTATCCTGGGCGGCCGTGCTATATATCAGGTCGCCTGAGTCAATCGATCTTCCAGTCTGAAGCCTGATGGTAAGCTTTTCCGTGCCCACATCATTCTTCAAATCATAGAAGAATCCAGAAAATGTCTGAGGCGTCCAGGTATATTCTGGACTATCACCCTCTCTCCAAATCCGGTCCGTTCCAAACTCGGTCTCATTAGATGTTGAATCACTTGGTTTTATTTCGCTGGCGTTACTAGATACGTTTTCTGAAGCATTTGATGATGCACTCGCGGAATCATTCTGGGTAGCATTCTCAACAGAGACTACTGCTCCCAGAGTCAAATTCTCAGGAGGACTAACCGTCTCACTTGCCTGAGGAGCCAAAGAAGACTCGGTGCTGGTCGGTGTCGCTACGGTATCGGGAGCGATCATGTCCGGCGTCACTGTGGCATCGGCGGCAGGCGCGATAGCGTCCGCTTTTGGGGTAGATGCTGTCGGTGGAGATGATGCTGCCGGTGGGGTTGATGCTGCCTGGGCAGGCGCGGCCTTGGCGGCATTCGTCTGCGAAGCAGTCGAAGATGTTTGAGAATCCACCAAAGCGGCTTTGCTTTTCGTTGTTGCCAGCGGCTTAAGTCCAACGTTGCGCTTGGCCAGCTTTTCTGCCGATATAGTCTCTCCCTGCGTGCTCTTAGAAAGCAAGCTCTGGCTTATGATTGGGGCCGCCCCGTTCGCTGCATTATCGTTCACAGAAGGGGTTTGCGCCAATACACTAATTGGCAGAGCCGCAGCTATAATTAATAGTAGCAGACAGACTCCACCGACCCTGACATGATCCATAGATCTCCTCCAATACATGACTGTTATAAGCTATCTTCTCGTATTTTCCTTATTTATATTTTTTGTTTTTTAATTGCTGTTTTTCATTTTTCTTCCTGGCACCAGCATATCTTAGGCTGCTCAGCCTGTGCATGGATGCAGTTTTCATTTATAAATGTGATCACGACCGCATGGTTCGAATGATGAAAATGCATAACATTTATGTGCTTGGTGGCTCATGGATTCAAGGGGAATTTTAGTATGGGAAAGATTATATTTATTATTGCAGGGCTGATGATTGCTCTGCTTTTGGCAGATCCGTCCGCCTCACAGGGCATGGGCGGCTCTAAAGCCTACGATCAGAGCGGCTACGGGATGGATACTCCAGTATCAAGTGGCGATCAGGTCGGCACCATAGTACCGGACGACCTCAATGCCTATAATGCCGGAAGACCGGAGTGGGATCCCTACGAGGCAGGCCAGGGCGCCTTCAGCTTGCAGCTTCTGCCAGCCGACCCGGCAAGTGAGGGACTGGTTGTTGCAGGCGGCGGCGAGAAGCTGGCCAATCAGCTTTATCTGCAAAGGGGCAGAGACCTCTTAACACAGAGCACAATAACTCTTGGCGAGCAATATGTGCTCTGGGCGCGTGTAAACGGAAAGGGCAGCTTTCTGCTTTACGATTATAACCGGCAAATCTTAAACCAGGGCTATATCACACCGGGCTGGTATAGGATAAATGGCGCGTATGCAAATTATCTTGGTGCGCAAATCTATCGCTTCATCTCGGCGGGGTTGGCCAGCAATAATCTTTCCATCATGGTGGGCTCGGGAAGCTATCCCACCTCCTTCAGTCTGACTGGAAAAGTACTGGATCAGAACGGTCAGGGCATGCCCGGCGTTAAGGTAATTGTGTCCAATAACGAGGGCGGGAAATTCTCCACAATGACGAATCCTGCTGGGTATTATGCCATCGATGTGGCAACGGGAGTCTATCTCGTCAATGCCGAATTTCCGGGATATGTATTCAGCCAGACCTCCGTTCAAGCAATGACAGGCCTGGTATCGGCAGCAAGGCCGGTTGTTGGGACACCGATAGGCAGCGCTCCTCCTTCGATTTGGACGTGAGGGGGATCCTCATATTTTTTAAAATAGAAAATAAAATAGCTGATGGATCTGTCTGTGCAAAAGGTTCTATCTGGGCGGTGTTGCGTAGTTCCAGCGCCAGACTTTGAAGCTAGTTGCCATTATTCCCAGGAAGATTGCCAGTATCAGCAGGGCCTGAAGCCACTCGACGATAGTAATTGCATCCATTTCCTACACCAATAGAGAGCCGTCTCTTTTATCTGATAAAGGTTTGCATGCAAAAGATGATATGGGAAAACATGTGTCTCTCCCCCTAGAGCTTTAACGAGGCTGAAAAGTTGCTAAATGTGACCTTCCTGGGAACCGCCGGATCGCTTCCAACGCCGGAGAGAAATCCTTCAGCCATCCTCATCAACCGCGAGGGAGAGATGATGCTCTTTGACTGCGCAGAAGGCACGCAAAGGCAGATGATGCGAGCGAGAACAGGCATGATGCGCCTAAACTATATTTTTTTAACTCATCTGCACGCCGACCACATCTTAGGCATCCCCGGCCTCTTGGAGACTTTGGCCTTCCAGGGGAGAAAAAATCCAATTACAGTCGTCGGTCCCATCCATACTATGCATCTGGTGGAGTGCTTTAAGTCTGTCTGCTACTTCTCTCGCAACTTCGATGTCCAGGCGATCGAACTACAGCCAGGAGACGTGCTGAAGATGAAAGGCTTCCAGGTAAGGGCCATCTCAACTAAGCACAGCGTTCCCAGCCTCGGCTACTCTTTAGAAGAAGACATGCGCCTGGGTCGATTCAACCGCGATGCAGCTACTTCTCTAGGCATACCACCCGGACCGCTCTTCGGAAAGCTGCAGCATGGCCAGGAAATCGAGGTGAACGGCAAAAAAATAGAGCCCCATCAGGTTATGGGCCCCGCCCGACCGGGCAGAAGGGTCGTCTACACGGGAGACACAAGGCCCTGCAAATCAGTGCAGCTGGCCAGCATGGGGGCGGATCTGCTCATCCACGACTGCGCTTTAGCTAGTGATATGGCGGATTGGGCCAAAGAGACGAAGCACAGCACCGCGATAGAAGCAGCTGAAATCGCCAAAAACGCAGATGTGGGACAGCTTGTCTTAACTCATATAAGCTCCCGCTACTCTGAGGATACCTCCCAACTTTTAAAAGAGGCAAAATCCATCTTCGAGAGGACTATTGTGGCTGAGGATCTGATGTCTCTGGAAATCCATCTCAAGGATGAGTAAAAAAGTTGTAGTGGATGCTCGTGCGCGAATCACGGTTTTGCTCTTTTTTCTCTTTCCTCATGCAAAGCCTTCATAACCTGTTGGGATAATTCATCATCCCTTCCGATGAGGGATATATCCAGGGATTGCATGGCGCAATCGATCATATCTCTGCTGTGAGCGAGATCGATACCTTTGCTCTCACTGGCAATGCCCCTCCGATAAAGATCATCGACCTCATCGGGAGATCTGCCCAGAGCATTTGCAGCCGAAATGGCTCTTCCGAACATCTCCATATCAATGTAATACTGCAGGCCTTCCCTGTAGAGCTTCTCGGAAAGAGCATCTTGGCCCGCGTTCTTGGCAATCAATGCTGCAAAGAGATAGTCTCCCGCATCCACCAAAATGGCCATGGCCTTATCGATCATTCCTTTGTCTCTGGCCAAAACGACGGCATACTCCGTCTCACCTGCTTTTGCCAGTACCTCTACGCCCTCTTCTGCTAACTCGTCAGGCAATTTTCCCAGGTTTTCTACAAGATAAGATACCTTTTCATCAAAGGACAGCCTCTCGAATTCTTCCTTCAAACTTAAGTCCCCAGGTGGCATTAGGAAATTCATCTGCAATTAAGCTTTTGCATTACTCATATCTACAAAAAGATAAATAGTTATACTTGTTATTCAGATACTGTCAAGCGTTCGTCCGGACGGCAAGTTCCTGCAAGTTAGAAAAGAGTAAAGGTACAAAGATGTGGAAATCTGCGCCAACCATCTCAGCTATCCGAAGTGGAATTTCATCAGATTCTATTCGCCGGTACAATTTTCTGATGGCAGCAATTGCCATTTACGCGATTTACCTAATCATTGCCTACTTCTTGAGGGACAATCCTCTTTCGCTCATCTATTACACTGATTGGGTGGCAGTAGCCATTAATATAGTCGCGACTCTCTGTCTGCTTTATGCCGCTCGCGTGTCTTTAAGTGTGAACAAAAAGGTCTTTTTTGCCTGGATGATGATGTTCCTCGGCCAACTTTGTTTTGTATTGGGTGACGCCACTTGGGCTTATATTGAGACCGTTCAGATGAAAGATCCCTTTCCATCCCTGGCAGACATACCCAATCTCATGACCTATCTTCTGTTCATGATAGGCATTCTCTTTCTGCCGTCGGCTTTCATCTCCTTGCGCGAAAGAATAACTATGGCGCTGGATACCAGCATTGTGATCATAACATCAATACTCGTCTTCTGGTCTCTGATCATTGAGCCCACCATCGATCAGAGCATACAGGCAGATGCTCTGACCCTGGCTCTCTCAGTGGCTTATCCAGTTTTGGATTTGATTCTTCTTTTCTTTGTAGTGGAGCTTCTCTTCCGAAAGTTAAATCTTCCCGGGCAGAAGGCTCTCTTATTCCTGGTCCTGGGTTCTGGGACCTGGATTGCCACAGATGCCATTTTCATGCGCCAATCTCTGCAAGGAACCTATCTGCCAGGCGGCATCGTAGACAGTGGCTGGGTTGCGGGCTATCTTCTCATAGGTCTGGCAGGCATAGCCCAGGTCGAGGCTGTGAAGAACGGCGTCTTTTCATCAAATTCCTTACAACAAGCGAGAACCATCAGGAATTCATGGCCATTATATCTGCCTTATTTTTGTGCAGCAGGTGCTTTTATCATGCTCGTCTGGAGCCGCGACCATAATATGGCCCTGTCTTTTACCACGCTCTCTCTAGCCGTCGGCACCATTATCGGCCTGGTCATCATCCGGCAGATTTTGGCAATAAATGAGAATGTGGGGCTGTTTGGGGAAGCACAGCAAGAGATAATTGAGCGAAAGAGAGCTGAGCAGGAGATCATCCGTCTCAATGAGCAGTTGGAAGAGAGAGTGAAGATTAGAACCACCCAGCTGGAAGTAGCCAATGCCGACCTTAAAGTATCCAAAGAGAAGGCAGAGTCCGCTACAAGAGTCAAATCAAAATTTTTAGCCAATATGAGCCATGAGATTAGAACGCCCATGAATGCCGTCATAGGCATGACCGGCCTGCTTTTGGATACAAATCTAAAGCCGGAGCAGCGCGACTGCCTGGAAACCGTGCGTAGCAGCGGCAATGCCTTGCTGGCCATCATCAACGACATCCTGGACTATTCCAAGATAGATGGAGACAAGTTGGAGCTGGAGCATTCCTCCTTCGACCTTACCCTATGCATTGAAGATTCTTTTGATCAGGTTTCTGTGCGGGCCTCTGAGAAAGGCCTGGATCTGGCCTATTTCCTGGAAGATGGTTTCCCGCAAGGGGTGTTAGGGGATGTTACCAGGCTTCGCCAGGTTCTGGTAAATCTCCTGGGAAATGCAGTCAAGTTCACACAGAATGGGGAAGTTACATTAGTCGCCAGCTCAAAGCCGAATGCTGATGGAAGAAATGAGCTACATTTTGCCGTTACGGATACGGGCATCGGCATATCAGAGGAGAACTTAGGCAAGCTCTTCTTGTATTTCACTCAGATCGACTCCTCTACCACCAGGAATTACGGAGGCACAGGCCTTGGCCTGGCTATAAGTCGCCGGCTGGTGGAGTTGATGGGTGGCACGATCTGGGCTGAGAGCCGGCCCGGCAAAGGCAGCACCTTTCACTTTACCATAATGGCAGAATCCTCCTGTTTCGAGAAGGCCGAATCCTTACCCGTAAAGCTGGTGGCCAAGAGGGCACTTGTAATTGATGCAAGCGATGTCGTTTCCAGAATGCTGATGCAGGGTTTGCGCTCCCTGGGGCTGATCCCAAGAGCGGCATCAAGCATAGAGGAGGCACGAGCGGCGCTGCAGCAAGAGGCCTATGATTTTGTGTTGTTAGATGCAAATAGAGGCGGCATGGATGGCCAGAGACTATGCCGGCAAATCAAGCAAGGTAAATATGGAGATCTTCGCTTGGTCCTCCTGGTGCCCGTAGGCAAGAGTCTTATGCCAGAGATGCCAGCGGACGGCCTTCTGACCAAGCCCGTCAAGGCTCTTTCGCTTCGCACTCAACTCGTCAATCTTCTCTCGCTTGAGACGGAAAAGAAGAAAACAGAAAACGAGTTGCCAGCCAAAAAAGAGATTAAACAGCATTCTCTTCGCATTCTCATGGCGGAAGACAATCTCATAAATCAAAAGGTGGCACTGTCCATGCTTAAACGCCTGGGATACAGGGCAGATGTAGCAGTTAATGGACTGGAGGCCTTGCAAGCCCTGCAAAGAAAACCCTATGATGTGGTGCTTATGGATGTACAGATGCCGGAGATGGATGGGCTGGAGGCTACCCATCGCATTCGATCTTCCGGATTGAATACTCAAATCATTGCCATGACTGCTCATGCCCTAGAAGGGGATAGAGAAGAGTGCCTTCGGGCGGGCATGAATGAGTATATCAGTAAACCGATTCGAATGGAAGAGCTACAAAAGATCCTGGATACTTGCGATGAGGCCCGATGTGTAAATATCCGATAATAAATTTCCGATGTGTATTTTTTAATTTTTTAAAGCGATTGATCGCATTTTAAAAAATATTGAACTGCATCTACTAAGTTCGGAATGTGTAGGGAAAATTATAACTATTCAGAATAGCTTGCTAATTCTATGAAAATCGTATTCATATTGCCTATTTTGAGATCCCCATATTCTGCATGCCCGGAACCTCCTTTGGGCCTGGCCTATTTAGCAGCATCATTATTAAGATACAGAAATGATCTACATATCGAGATAATTGATGGCTTTCTTATGAATAGAGATGAATACTACCAAAAAATCTCGAAGATAAAAGCCGATGTTATAGGGGTTACGACTACCATGGCGCAACTCAATGAAGCTTTATTAATCCCGAATATAGTAAAGAATGGTAGTACAAAATTTATAATAGGCGGTTCTGGTGTAGTGAACCTGCCAAGCACCAAGCTTTACGAAAGTGGTTACTCTATCATCTGCTATGGTGAAGGTGAGAATACAATTGTCGAATTGATTCAAGCGTTCGAAAATGAATTGCCTTTGATAAATATAAACGGTATATCATATTGCTCGAATGGTAGGGAGATCAAGACACCACCAAGAGAACTGATCGAAGATTTGGATGATATTCCTTTTCCCGCGAGGTCACTTTTGGATATGGAAATGTACTTGAAAATATGGAAGGAAAAGATGGGTGTTGCGGTAACACAAATCATGTCATCTCGAGGATGTCCTTTCTCCTGTAGATTCTGTGATAAAAAAACTTTTGGGGGAAAAATTCGGTTTATGTCCCCACCTAGAATAATTGAAGAGATGAAATTAATTTATAATAGCTACGGAGCGGAGATAATATATTTTGAGGAGGACCTATTCACATTTAATCGAAAAAGGGTACTTGATTTTTGCAGTCTGATGGAAAAAGAGCTTCCAGGGAGGATGTGGGGAGCGCATTCCAGAGTGGACACATTAGATATAGAAATGCTCACTCGGATGAAGCAAGCAGGATGCACCGATCTTTTCTTTGGGGTGGAGAGCGGAAGCCAAAAGATTTTGGATTTTTTAGGAAAAGGGATTACAGTTGAAAAGATCGAGAATGCCTTCAGGTTGGCGAAGAAGGTTGGAATAAAAACACAAATGTATCTCATCATAGGTGTCCCTGGAGAGACTCATGAGGATATTGAGATGACCAAGAGAATGATAGCAAAATTGGAGCCGGCATCAATAGATATATCCTTTCTTACACCAATCCCCGGCACGGAAATTTATGAAATGACTAAACATTTGATTGATAAAGATATTGACTTTAGCAATTACGATTATTTTGAGAATATTTATAGAAAGGGTATCTTTGAAGTCGAACAAGAAGAAAAAAGGCGAGAAATATTGGATTTCTTTTTATCCACGTTCGAGAGCAAAATTGATCCTAGATTTAGCCAGATCAGCAAAATGCCTCGTGCTGATTGAAGGGATTCGATCGGGTCGGTCTAAAAAATCAAACGGCGTGCGGCCACCCCACCCTAAAGGGATGGGGTATGCTTCGGGCCGCACGCACGCCCGGTTAGCTGGAGATCAGAAATCATCGAGCTTGCTTTGCCCAGATTCCTTTGA
>Ga0209777_10003421_pt1 | contig 19729 bp, 11 predicted proteins | sample FrelakmetHBP12HB_FD_187147 | JGI IMG/M metagenome (GOLD analysis project Ga0209777, IMG submission 187147) | Freshwater lake sediment microbial communities from the University of Notre Dame, USA, for methane emissions studies -HBP12 HB (SPAdes)... | ecosystem: Environmental > Aquatic >...
TTTCTTTGCCAGCCGAGTGGTTTGAGGGCAAAGAAACGCGCCTGACCCAGGGCGAACGGGCCTCGGACCCGGATTTTTCACCGGACGGCGAGGAGATAATATATGTCTCGCGTGCGCCGGGCGGGGCCGTACTAAAGCGCATAGGCGTCAGCACGGGAACTCGTTATCAGGTGTACCTGAAAAATAAGCCCGAAGTCCTCTGGACACCCCCGCCAAACTCGATGCTGGACTCCCCCCGCTGGTCGCCTGATGGAACAAAAATAGCCGTGTCCGTCCATTTGGACGGAGGTTACCGGGATATTTATCTGTTGGACCTCGGGACCGGGAAAGCGCAGCCCCTTACGCATGATCGCGCAAGAAACGTGGACCCGGCATGGTCCCCGGACAGCAGGTATATTGTGTTCAGCTCGGATCGTAACGGCGTTCCGAACATCTATGCTTACGATACGGTCAACGCCTCATTTGCCCAAGTCACCAACGTTCTCACCGGCGCTTTCGAGCCGGCCGTCTCCCCCGACCAGAAACGGCTCGTCTACCAAGGGTATACATCGAGGGGTTTCGACCTGTTTGTCATGCCGTTCGATCCGGCGAAGTGGAGGCCGGTCGAATTCACGCCAAAAACTCCCGCCGCGAATGCATATCGTATCCCGGCGCCTCTGACCGACGCGAGCGAGCGCTATCGTCCGCTGGCGACGCTTCTTCCCCGCTACCTCGAGCCTAACTTCTGGTACGACGGGGTGGATTTCCAGGCCGGATTGTCCACGGGCGGAATGGACCCCCTTCAGCAGCACGTGTGGGGCGCCACGGCGAGGTGGGGGATCGAGAGCAATTTCCTCAGTTGGGGCGCCACCTACATAAATAATCAATTCAAGCCCAGCATTTTCGCGTCCATCGAACAATATTCGGTCTCGTACGGGAAACTAATCCTCAGCATAGCCAAATTCAACCAAAATTATCAATTGTTCTACCTCGATAAAAATTATTTCGAGATGCGCTCTCATGGCGCCGTGGGGATCGAAAACCTGTTTATTTACGATGGGATACCCTTGCAAGCGTCTTTTTCCTACAACCTGGAAAAACGGGACAACATTACATCGCTGCCACGTCTGGTGTTCGATAAATTGCTGCCAGACCGGGGTGTATTCAGCGGTTTTGAATTGTCCTTCACCTCGAGGTCGGTGGATGAATACCTGTATTCCATCAGCCCCGAGGTGGGCTATTTTGCGAGGGGCGGGATCGAGTGGAACGACAAAACTTTCGGGTCTGATTTCAACCAGATAATCTATACGGCCGACCTGCGCGGCTATCTGCCGATGCCGTGGCTGAGCCATCATGTGCTGGCGCTGCGCGCTGCGGGCGGATGGATGGAAGGCGATCAAATTTTCCAGGGCACATTCCGAGTAGGCGGCACGCTCGGCGAAAGCATTATCAGCTCGCCCGGAAATAAATTTTTCGCCCTGCGCGGCTTCAAGACCAATCAGTTCATCGGAGACCGTGCTCTCGTCGTAAGCGGCGAATATCGCTTCCCCATCGCCAATCCCCAAAGCTCCATCGGGCTTACCCCGGTTTACTTCCAGAAAATCCATGCGGCCCTGTTTGCCGATTATGGTGGCGCGTTCGACCGCAAAAACCGCTTCCCCTTGACCCTTAATGGGGTCCCCCTGGTTGACGCGAGCACGGGAAGGCCGATTTCCGTGGAATTCGTTCGAAAGGATGTATGGAACCTGGGCGTCGGGGCGGAGCTGCGAGTCACGGGCTTCCTGGGGTGGGGGCTGTTAGGCCCCGCAATGACAGGCCGCTTCGGCCTGGCGCAAGGCGTACAGGGCGACGACAACGGCTTGGTGTGGTACTTCGACATCGGAACGACGTTCTGATCGTCCCGCCTTTTCGCCAATCCACAGGTTGTGCTATATTTTTATAGAGACAGGCATCAATAATTGAACTACAGGAACTAATCATGGCTGGACCATTAGAAGGAGTGCGGGTTCTCGATCTTACCCGCGTACTTGCCGGGCCGTACGGGACGCTCATTCTCGCCGACCTCGGCGCGGAAGTCATCAAAATCGAGCCTCCCGAGGGAGACGGCACCCGCGGCTCGGGATCAACATCACTCGGTGATACGCCTGAATATTACAAACACAAGGGCGAATCGGGCTACTTCATGAGCGTGAACCGCAACAAGAAGGGCATCGTTCTGGACCTGAAAATCGAAAGCGCGCAAAAGGTTTTTCTCGACCTCGCAAAGACCGCCGATGTCATTTTTGAAAACTTCAGGCCGGGGGTGATGAAGAGGCTTAATGTTGATTATGAGGTCGTGAAGAGAGTTAACCCCGGCATAATTTACCTTTCGCTCTCCGGTTTCGGGGCCGATGGGCCTCTATGGAATTATCCGGCCTTCGACCTGTCGGTGCAGGCGATGGGAGGCGGAATGAGTATCACCGGCGAGCCGGACAGGCCGCCATGCCGCGCGGGCATTCCCATTGGGGACCTCGCGGGAGGGATGTTTGCGTCCCATGCCATTCTTGCCGCGCTTTATAGCCGCCAGCGCACCGGCAGGGGCCAATGGATTGACATGTCCCTCCTCGACGGCCAGATAAGCCTCCTCACTTACATGGCGGGTTACTACTTCGTCTCCGGCATCGTCCCCCAGCCCATCGGAAGCGGCCACCAGACGGCAGTGCCCTACGGCGCCTTTAAAACGAAGGATTATTACATCGTTATCCCGGCAACAAACGACACCTTCTTCCTGAACCTCTGCAAGGCGTTCGGGAAGGAGGAAAAAGCGAACGAGCCGGGGTTCCGGAGCCAGGCGGAACGAACAGCCAATCGCGAGGCGGTAAACGCATTCGTCGAGGAGAATACACGGCTCAAAACCAACGACGAGTGGATGGAAATATTCGGCAGGCTGAACATCCCCACCGCGCCAGTCCTCACCGTTGACAAGGCTTTATCCAACGAGCAGGTCAAATGGAGAGGCATGGTTGTTGAAATGGAGCATAGCCTCGGGGGCACGGTGCGCTTCCCAAACACCCCGTTCACGCGAATGGAGGGAATTGATGCGGCCCGCTACTCTTGCCCTCCCCTCCTCGGCCAACACACAGATCTTGTCCTGCGGGACATCCTCGGTTATGGAGAGGAACAAATCAGGAAACTGCGAGAGGAAGGCGCAGTTAAGTAGCCTAACAAGGAGGAAAAGTTTGATCTTTTCGATAAGGACGGACAAGAATGTCCGTTCTCCTAACAAAATCAATAAGCTAAAGGAGGGCGGACATTCCTGTCCGCCATAAAAAAATCAGTTTTCAACATGTTTGTAAGTAGCGGAAATATTTTGGTTTATAATATTATGGATATACCGCAGAGGAATAATCATGATTAATAAGAAGGAAAAATTGACCGGGATGCAAATAACCGGGAAGCTTCAGAGGATAATGATCTTTATCTCGGCGGTGGGCATTCCCATTGTTCAGCTTTTCATGAGTTATGTTACCGGCGGAGGGTTCGCTGGCCTGAAGGAGAACCTCGGCATTTTCGTAAAGATCATCGGGTGGTCGGTGGTTTTTGTGGCTATTTCAATGCTTTTACATGCCTGGTTTATAAAGTCCGCGATTCGCGAGGCCGCCGAATTTCTCGATGCCGATCGGCCCCGGAAAGGCGAATCGGATGAGAGGTATTACAGGCGCATTTCGGGCGCGATAAATTGTGCACTGAGCTTTCCCATAAAAGGCGCGGGTTTTAGCCTGATAACATGGCCGGCGGTCATGACAGTGGTGTTGACTACGGTCTGGGTGTGGTTTTTTAAATTCCCCATCGAGCTTGCGGCCGCTCTCATCGCAGGCGGCATGTGCGCCAGCGTCTTGGTTACTAATTTCGAATTCTTCATTTTTAAAAGGTCTTTGCAACCTGTGATAGGCCAGATGCTCGCCTTATATCCATCATATTGGAAAGACCCCTCTCTGGTGGAAGTCCGCTTGAGTTTGCGCCGCAAGATGATGGTGAGTCTTCTGCTCCTCATGATGATGATTGTCATCATGCAGGCTATTTTTACTAACCTTGAAGCGTCGAAAACCCTCCTTTTTCAGTGGGGGGAGTTCCAGAAAGAGCGCATTTCGAGGGAGATAAAGCTTATGGGGGGATCGGTCACAGGGGCGACTACCCTGGAGAAGAAGGCTGAAATTCTTAAAATCCTCGACGATAACCAGGGCGGCCAGTTTTTTCTATTCGACAAAATGGGCAACAATTTGCTCCCCCAGGGGCTTGATTCCGGGGACGCTCCCATGTTGGCGGCCATAGCGAGGCGCTCCCTAAAAATCAGCAGGGAGTATTTGCTGGTTCCATATCCGAAGGACCAGGATATTTTTTTGAGTGTCTATTCTTCCGGACTCGACGTTAATTTGAGGTATGAGGCGCCCGGCCCGGACATGGTAATAATTGTAAGGTTAGGTTATCAACATTATCTGTCGGCGGCGGGAAGCATGATATGGGCGAGCGTCGTTGTAATGCTGATAGCTCTGCTGGTCGGGATATTTTTCACTGCGGTTACCGCGAGCGACGTAACGGAGCCGATGCGCAGCATCGTTGAAGCGGCGAAAAAGGTAAGTCGGGGCGAGCTGATCGAGGACGTGGACCTCGTCACCTACGATGAAATGGGAGTTTTGGCGAATAGCTTCAAAACAATGGTGAAAAACCTCAGAGATATGATCCTGAAGGTGCGGAACGCCTCCGGAAGCGTTGAGTCCGCCACATTTAAGATCGTGGAGGGCTTCAGCGGGGTGAGCGACGGCTCGAGGGTGCAGTCGAAAGCCGTTGATGAGGCAAGCGCCTCGATGGATCGCCTGAACACCTCGATCAGGGGCATACGCGAAAATATGGAAACCCTATCCAACGCCACCCAGGAGTCCAGCGCCTCGATTTTCGAGATGAGCGCCAACATCAAGGAGATAGCCGACAGTGTTGATAACGTGAACCAGTCTGTGGAAGAAACCACATCAAGTATCTCCCAGATGGCAGCCAATATCAGACAGGTGGCTCAAAACATCGAGAACCTGAGCCGGAAGGCGGAAAACACCGTAGGCTCAGTCAACGAAATGGAGACTTCCGTCGAGGAGGTGAGGGCGGCCGCAAAAATCACAGCGCAGATATCCGAGATGGTGGCATCAAACGCCGAGGGAGGAAAAGTTCAAGTGCAGGCGGCCATAGCGGGCGTAGGCCGCGCAAGGGAATCAAGCCAGCACGCCGTCAAGGTGATTACCGAACTTGCCAGCAGGGCCGAGGAAATCAGCAACGTCATTACCGTTATTAACTATATTACAGATCAGACCAACCTCCTCGCTCTCAACGCCGCAATCATCGCCGCGAAGGCCGGCGATTACGGCCGCGGCTTCGCCGTTGTGGCCGATGAAATCAAGGATCTGGCCGAGCGCACCGCCGTTTCTACGGGGGAAATAGGCAAGCTGATTAACTCGGCCCAGCAGATGGCCAAAGAGGCGGTCGAAACGGTACAGGTGGGTTATCAGGTCGTGGAGGATGGGGTCGCGCTCACAAAAAAAACCGGCGAGTCGCTCGATAAGATTCTCGATAGCGCCCGCCTGAGCATGCAGCATACCTATGATATCGCAAACGCCACCGTCCGGCAGGCGGAACGAATCAAAAAAGTCCTCCAATTCTTCGAGGAGATATCCGATAATATAAAACAGCTTGAAGTGGCGACACAGGAGCAGTCAAAAGGTTCCATTCAAATCATGAGAAATGCCGAGCGAATGCGTGAAATCACCAAACAGGTGAAAACCGCGACCCAGGAACAATATTCAGGCTCGAAACAGATCATCGCAGCCATCGAGAACATCAACGATATCATCGGTTCCATCAACAAAAGCCAGAACGAACAGATACAAAATAACGATCGTGTCATTGAGGCGGTCGCACAAATACGCCAGATAGCGGCCCAAAACGAAAAAGGCGTTGAGGAGATGTTCCAGGCCTCGGCCAGCCTTTCCAGCCTTGCGGAGGAACTTCGAGACATCGTCGGCGCTTTCAAGGTCGAGGAACGGCAATCTGAAACAAGAAAAATATAAGTATAATAGATAACTAATACCAGATTCAAAATAATCTCTAGGAGGAGATCATGAGCGGCTCACTTGGGGATCTTATAGGCCCATCGGCGGCCATAGCCAATCTCCGCAAAGGAGTGAAGGCTTGGCAGGTGAACACCCATACACATGAAGCAGTGCCGATCAAAGCATTCAATCCATTCAAGGAAATCGGTCATTGGGACTTCAAAAACATCCGGCCCGGGCAGGCATGGGAATTTCCGCCGATGCAAGGTCCCGGATGCGTAACTTCGCTGTGGATGACCGTGGCGAGCAGGCTGCTCGAGCTGGTTGTCCGATTGCGCGTCCTCGCGCATCGTTATCTGTGGATAAATATCTATTATGACGATTCGGATACGCCTTCAATCAGCGCCCCCATAGGGCATTTTTTCGGCAACGGCACGTCGCGATATGTGCATTATTCCAGCAAATTCGTCGGCATGACCTCCGGCGGCTACTATTGCTTCTTGCCGATGCCGTTCAGAAAATCCTGCCGGGTTGTTATGGAGAACAGGCATCGGACCCGCACGATACCCATGTTCTACGGCGCAATAACCTATCATCAGCTTCCCGAAATTGGCCCGGAGACGGGTTATCTCAATGCCCAATATCAAGAGAGCGTATTTATAGGCTCAGCCGACATAAGCGGCTCGCGGGTTCCCAACAATCCTCACGTTATCCTCGAAGAAACCTCTGGCCCGGGCCATTACGCGGGAATGAACCTCACGATATTCCCGACCCACCAGATCAGGTCCCGCTTCAAGCCTCCTTTTTTCATTTTCCCGTACCTTGAGGGGAATTTGAAAGTGTACGTTGACGACGAAGTGGGCGAGAGGGGGCCGGCGATCATAGATAAACCGGTGGGCGCGCCTCGTGGCAAACAATCCATAGAGTGCACCGGGGTGGAGGATTACTTCCTTTCCGGCTGGTACTACATAAAGGGGCCGTTTTCCTCTTTGTATCATGGCTGCCCTGTCAGGTCGGTATTGACGGGGGCTATCAGCCAGTACCGTTTCCATGAGATGGACCCGTACCCCTGGAGGGATCGTATCCGCATGACGATCACGCACGGCGAATTCGACAACGTTGATTGCCGGATGGAAAGTCTTGCCTTTTACTACAAACAGGCGCCGTGAAAAGGGTAATGAAATAGACATACAGGTGAAGATATGTCCACTGAAATGATGAGCGGGAGAGAGCGGATAATGGCCGCGTTGCGCGGGCTGGACGTTGATCGTATTCCATGGTCGCCCTGCATAGACGGCTACTTTCTCGGTGGGACCGATCAGGTTGATGGGTTCCGGAGGATCGGCGCGGACGCCATGCTTCGCCATATGTTTAATTTCATCGGGAGCGCGCCGCTTCGAATTACCGCGCCCGTGCCCGGCAAGAGTCTTCCGTGGTCTATGAGCGAGCGACATGCCGGGAATGAGACGGAGGTTACTTTCGTTACGCCCGTGGGCAGCCTTACGGAGAGATTTAAGTTCAACGAGGAATCCCCGAATATCCCCTGGGTTACGAAGCACAGGCTACAGACGGTTGAAGATGTGAAGGTGCTCACATGGATGTGCGAGCGGGCCGAGTTTGCGCCTCTGGCCGGGCTGTTCGATTACGCGGATAAGAGGATCGGCGACGACGGAATTGTGACCATTTCAATATTAGGCTCCCCCATCCTCTGGATCATCAACTCCGAAGCCGACGTTGATAAATTCTGGTATTTCTACTACGACCACCCGGAGACGATAGAGCGTCTATTCGAGGCCGCCCACCAGATGACGATCCGCATGGTCACCGCCTGCGCGGAAGGCCCCGGCGAGGTCGTCATCCAGTATGAGAATCTTTCCACAAGTCTCATCTCGCCGAAAATCTGGGACCGCTACGGCCCCCGCTGGTATAACGATTACGCGAAGATACTGCACGCCGGGGGCAAGATATACCTGATGCACGCCTGCGGGCATCTCCTGGGATTCGGGGACCGCCTCGGCAAAGTACCCCTAGACGGATTTGTGGATATTGCCACACCGCCGACCGGGACTCTGCCGGACCTGGGGACGGCGCGAAGGCTGTGGGGCCCCGATAAGTTCATCATGGGCGGCATTGACGCCACCGCGCAAGTTGAAAAGGAGCCTGATGACCTGAAGGAACACGCGCGCGGCGTCCTCGGGAGAATGGGGGACGGCAGGCGTATGGCGCTCGGCACCAACGACGCGGTCCCCAAGAACACCTCATGGGAAAAATTACAGGCAATCACAGAAGTCGTGAAAACGGAAGGCAAGTTTCCGCTTAATAGAATTTAAGGAGGATGTTTAAGCAATGAGCAGCAAGATAGCGATATTCTGGCCGGGAGATTACCGGGCGAAGCCAAACGAAAACGCGCTTCCTCTTATCGAGGAAGCCACCGCGCGCCTAGAAAGCGCATTGAAGAAGCTCGGGCGCAAGTATTACAGAATAGAGGGATATATTACAAAGCCGCACGAAGCAATAGAGAAGCTTGGGCCGGTGGATGATCCGATAGTCGGTGTGTTCGTCCATTGGGTTTACGGGCCTCACACGACCGACGGGGTTGTGGGCAAGGATAATCCGCTGCTTCTGGCGAGCAACTTCTCGGGAACGTGGCCGGGTCTGGTGGGGCTGCTCAATACAGGCGCCTGCCTCGAAAGCGTCTGCAGAAAATTCAGCCGTATATGGACGGAGTCGGACGATTGGACCGCCGATGGCCCGTTCATGGAGCGCCTGGACGAATGGCTCTCGACGGGCATTATACACTATCCCGAGGACGAGGTTTCATATCATGCGCCAGTTTCGGCCGAGGCGTCGCGGATAGCGAAGAAGGTTGCAGGCGAAATCCGCAGGCGGAGAGTTCTCGCCCTCATGCTCGGCGACACCTCGATGGGGATGATCAACGGCTATCTTGGCCCGAGAATTCTCAATCGCGTGGGATTTGCGGAACACAAGGTGGATCAGGCGTGGATCATAGACCGCGGCAGGGGCATCGCCCGCAGACGCATCGAGGATGCCCTGAAATTTGTGAAAAATAACGGCATTACATTTCACTATGGCGAAGAAGGCGCAAGAGACTTCGATGAGGACGCAACGCGGGAACAGCTCCGCGATTACCTGGCAGTGCTTGATATGGTCCGCGAGTTCAAGGCGGATTGCGTCGGATGGCAGTATCAACTTGGGTTGCTGAACCTTAGGCCTCCCTCGGACTTTGCGGAGGGGCTTCTCAATTCTGTATGCAGGCCCGAGTCGGATGGGGGTACCGTTGTGGATTCAACGGAAGCGGATCAGGGCAACCTCATCCCTATGGAGCTTATGAAGCGCGTGTTGAAAGCGAAGGGACTGCATCAAGGGGTGATGTTCCACGACGTGCGATGGGGCGGCGAGCACCGGAAACGCTTTATCTGGGTGCTGCTCAACTCCGGATCGTGCAGCGCCTATGCCTTCAACCACGATCCCGACACCCTCGAAGGGGTTCATTCATACAGGCAACCGGCAGGTTATTTCCCGATTCCGGGGGGAACGTTCACAGGCGAGAGCCTGCCGGGCGAAATCACATGGTCGAGGGCGTACTTGAAAGGTGGAGAGTTGTGGATGGATATAGGTCGAGGTGAGGCTATTGCGCTGCCAAAACAGAAACGCGACGATTGGTGGCGGGGCACTACGCGCGAATGGCCCCTCATGACGGCTTACCTGGGCATCAAGCGGAACACCCTTATGGCTCACTATCTCAGCAACCACATCGCGGTGGCATACGGCGACATCTTCGGCGAAATGGTCGCTCTCAGCCGCGAGCTTGGCTTCAGAGTGAGAATTCTTGGAGCATAATAATCCATGACAAATTGTTACATCGGCGTGGATGTCGGCACGGGCAGCGCCCGGGCCGGCGTATTTGACGCTTCCGGCAAAATGCTGGGAATGGCCGACTGCCCGATTCGTTTGTGGCGGTCTGAGCCGGAATTCGCCGAACAATCGTCGGAGGACATCTGGGCCGCATGTTGCAAGTCCGTGAGAGAGGCTGTTGCGGTGGCGGGCGCAAAACCGGCGGAAGCGCGCGGGCTGGGCTTCGACGCAACTTGCTCATTGGTGGCGCTTGATGGGAACGACGGGCCGGTTTCAATAAGCCCGACCGGCAAAGACGAGCAGAATGTAATCGTATGGATGGACCACCGCGCCATTGAGCAGGCGGAGCGAATAAATTCCACAGGTCACATAGTACTCGACTTTGTCGGCGGCAAGATATCGCCTGAAATGGAAACGCCGAAGCTTCTCTGGCTGAAGGAAAAGTTGCCGGGGACTTGGATGCGGGCGGCGCGGTTTTTCGATCTGCCCGATTGGCTCGTCCATCGGGCCACCGGCGAGGAAGCAAGATCGTTATGCTCGACGGTGTGCAAGTGGACTTACCTGGGTCATCTCGAGGCGAACATGAAGGGGAGCATCGGCCGCTGGGATGATTCATATTTCAGGAGTGTGGGGCTTGGCGACCTCGTGGACGAAGGATATGAGCGCATCGGAAAAACGGTGAGGCCGATGGGCGAGCGGGTAGGGAGGGGATTGACCGAGAGGGCCGCGGAGGAGCTTGGATTGAAGGCCGGCGCCGATGTCGGCGTGTCTATAATTGACGCGCATGCCGGCGGCATCGGCGTGCTCGGCGCAAGAATAGATGGGGCAAGTCCCACGATGGAAGACATGGAAAAGCGCCTTGCCCTGATAGGCGGCACCTCAAGTTGCCACATGGCAGTTTCACGCGAACCCAAGTTTGTTCAGGGTGTCTGGGGGCCTTACTTTTCCGCCATGATTCCCGGAATGTGGCTCACGGAAGGCGGTCAATCCGCAACCGGGGCGCTTATTGATCATGTGATTTTCTCTCACGCGAAGGCAAACGAGTTGAAACAGGAGGCTGGGTCTTCGGGTGAAAGCATTTATGAGGTACTCAACAAAAGGCTCGAAAAAATGGCTCAAAGAGTAGAATTCCCCGCTGTGCTTACGAAGGACATCCATGTTTTGCCTTATCATCATGGCAATCGCTCTCCGCGGGCCGATCCGACTTTGCGCGGCATGGTTTCAGGTCTGAAATTATCCGACACATTGGATGACCTCGCGCTCCTTTACCTTGCCACCATCCAGGCGATAGCTTATGGGACAAAACATATAATTTATTCAATGAATGACTGTGGTTACAAAATTAATACAATTTTCGCCTGTGGAGGAGGGACGAAAAACCCGGTTTTCCTGCGGGAACACGCCGATATCAGCGGATGCAGGATCGTTTTGCCCGCGGAGCACGAAGCGGTGCTCCTCGGTTCGGCGATCCTCGGCGCCGTAGCTTGCGGCGATTACGGCTCCGTCCTCGACGCTATGGCGGCAATGAACAGGGCGGGGGACATCATCACCCCCGCGGGCGGCGAGACGGCGCAGTACCATGACGCTAAATATAAAATATTTCACAAATTGTACGAAGACCAGATGAGCTATCGCGGGATAATGGGCGGATGGTCTGATTAGGTTGCGCCAAGAGTATTAGCCGACTCACATTTCAATTTTTTTCCAAAAGGCGCGAGGCGGCTTTTTCCAGGCCGTCCAGACTTAGCGCAAACATGCGGAAAATATTGCTTATTTTCTTGACCGTGTAGACCCCGTGGTTGAAATCGGGCGCATATTCCACCATGGGGTTCAGCCATGCGGAGTGGCGGAAAATCTTGGCGAGCAACCTCAGCCGCTCGATGCCGGGCCTTCGGATGGTCTCGTAGTAGTAAATGGAGCCGTTGGGTGACTCGAGTTCGCTGGGGGCCATGGCTGCATCGCCCACTATGATCAGCCGCGTGTCGGGGTCTAATCGGGAAAAATCTTCTATCTGAAGAGGTTTGCGCAGGCGGGGAGGGTCTTCCCAAACCTGGTCGTATATGCAATTGTGAAAATAAAAAACCTTCAGGTCCTTGAACGTGGCTTGTGAGTAATTGAACAGAGTTTGAACGACGTCAATATAGGGGTCCATGCTCCAGCCGCCGTTGTCTATCATGAGGATCACCCGCAGTTTGTCCCGCAGGCTTCTGTCGAAAATCAGCTCTATCTCGCCGCCGTTTTTAACCGTTTCATTGATGGTCTTTTCGACGTTTATCATGTCGCGTGGGCCGGATGGTTTCAGGTTTTTCAATCTTTTCAGCGCTTCGCCGACCTGGCCGGCGGTAAGGCGCTGATCCTGACTGTAGTCGCGGTATCGCCTTTCCATCGCGATTTTTACAGCCGATTTGCCCATGCTGCGGCCGCCGACGCGCATTCCGTAAGGGTTGTAGCCCGAGTGGCCCACGGGGCTTCTCCCGCCGGTGCCTATCCATTTATCTCCGCCGTCGTGTCGCTCGGTCTGTTCCTTAAGCCTGTCAATAAAATACTTCACAAGCTCCTCGAGGCTGAGCTTGGGGATAGAGTTCGGGTCTATGCCAAAGAGGTCGGCGAGTTGTTTCGGGTCTTTCAGCCATTCCTTGAGCAGCGCGCGTATCGTGTCTTCGAGTTCCCTCTCAAATTCCTCCGGCTTTTCTATGCCGTGGAAATATTTCGAGAACGTCCGGTCGTACAAATCGAAATATCGCTCGCTTTTGACCATGAGACTCCGGGCCACGACGTAAAAATCCTCGAGAGAGCACACCATGCCCATGTAAAGGGCCTTTTGCAGGCGCAAGAACGACGTCGGAGTGACTGGCACACCGGCGTTACGCAGATCATAGAAAAACTCGATAAACACCTTTTTTCTCTTGAAAGACAAGGGGTTGAAACCCCTTGTCCGTTACCTCCCGATCTCCGCAAATCGCCGCGCCTGCATAAAATCACCGCTCTTTTTGAACAGGATACCCAGATATGGCGCTTCTTTTGCCTTGCTTAGAGAGGACGGGTTGAAGTCGGGGTCAATTCTGAGCGCGCGTATCCAATTGATAAGCTCGCGGGTCGCAGGTTTTTTCTCGATGCCTTGCAATTCCCTCAGCCTGTAAAATGTCTCGATGCAGGCGCCGGCCAGCCGATCGTCCACGCCGGGAAAATGCGATTCCACTATTTTCCTCATGAACGACGGCTGCGGGAACGCTATGTGGTGAAAGTTGCATCTCCCCAAAAACGGATCGGATAAATCTTTCTTGGCGTTCGAGGTGATGACGACCACAGGGCGATGCTTTGCGCGGACAGTCTCGTCTATCTCTATTATATCGAACGACATCTGGTCCAGGACATCGAGAAGATCATCCTGAAAGTCGTTATCGGCCTTGTCTATCTCATCGAGGAGGAGAACGGTGCGCTTTTCGGCGGTGAACGCCTGGCCGATTTTTCCCATGCGGAGGTAATCCTTGATGTTGCTTGCGTCGCGCTTCGAGTCGCCGAAGCGGCTGTCGTTGAGGCGGGTGAGTGTGTCATATTGGTACAGGGCCTCCACGGCCTTCATGTTGCTCTTGACGTTGAGAATTATAAGCGGCATGCCGAGATTTTCGGCAACGGCATGGGCCAGCAATGTCTTCCCGGTGCCCGGCTCTCCCTTGAGCAACAGGGGCATCTCGAGCGCTATGGACACGTTCACAATTTTAGCGAGTTCGGGATCAACGACATAAGTTAGAGTTCCGGTGAAGTGATTAGGGCTTTTTGTTTCTTTCATTGTGTTTCCTCTGCATTGTCAGTTAATGAAAGAAGATAACACAACGATGCGGAGGGCGCGAGACGGTATTGGCGCTACGACTGGACGGCGAGAGAAAAACGTGTTAATCATATATGCGCTTGGAACTGCTAAATTAACCCAAGGAGCCAGGAAGCTGATATGAAGAACAAAATGAAAAGAACTATTGTAATCATCACAATTTTACTGGTGGCGCTGGCTGGAGCTGCGACCGGCAACGCCAATCGTAAGGGCGGGGAGTCCGCTTCGAAGGTCAGCAAGCCTCTCGAATATGCAGGCTACTCACGCGCCGAATACAAGAGCCATAAGAAGTGGTCTGTGTATGTTCCGGCGCGGGACGGCACGAAGCTGGCCGTGGATGTTTATCTTCCCGCGGAAGGTCCTGACCGAAAATCATTTCCGGTGATTTTCCAATTTCTTCCGTACACGCGCGCATTTGCCTATCCCCATGAGCCTTTTTATATGAAGATCGCGCTCAAGATGATGTTAGGCACGAGCGGGCCGATTGTAGATATGTATTCACTGGAGAAGGCTGTCCCGCCGTTGTTATCGCATGGATACGCCTATGTAATCGCGGACATGAGGGGCACCGGGGCAAGTTTTGGCACGGCGTTTCATCCGATTCCGGAAAATTTTACCGATGTGGAAGACCTTCTCAAATGGATAGCCGGGCAGAAATGGTGTGACGGGAATATCGGGATGTTCGGCGGCTCGTATCTCGGCTACATCCAGTTCGTCGCGGCGTCCCGACAGGTCAAGGAGCTGAAGTGTATTGCGCCGGAAGTGGCGCCGCTCGGCTTCTCCGACCTTGCATACCGCGGCGGGATTTATTCGCAGGAGTTTTTGAAGGACTGGTCTGACGTGGCGACGTTGCTTAATGAAAACATGTTTATTCCTAAGAAACATTATCCGTTGCCTCTGGTGCTTCCCGCCGTGCCCGTGGTGGATGAAGACGGTGACGGCGACCTGCTGGACGAGATTCCAGTTTACAACAAGGAAGGCACTTTCCTCGCGGGGCCTCCGAGATACAAGGATGGGCAACCTCGGGCGGGTATTTATTACAAGGCCACCCTCGAGCACAAGAAAAACGTCGCTTTCCAATCGTGGGTAGGGGAAATCAATTTCGCGGGGGGCGATTTTCCCCCGCCTTATTCCAGCCTGAAAATATCCGATATCCTGGTGCATTCCTTTATGCCCAAAATTATGGAAACGCGCATACCGATTTATAACCTCGGCGGCTGGCACGACGCAAATGTGAGGGGAACCACAGAAACATTCTGCTCGATGCGCAAAACCAACCCATCGAAGATGCTCATCGGCGCAGGCTACCACACCGGCACAGGCCCTTACTGGGCATATTCCCATGAGAATGAAAAGAAAGTGATGGAAAAATTCGGGACGGAACTGCTCAGATTCTTCGACCGTTATCTAAAAGGCGTCCAGAACGGCATCGAAAACGAGCCGCCGATTTACATTTACGTGCAGAACGGCGATGGCGGGCACTGGCGATTCGAAAACGAATGGCCACTCGCCAGGCAGAAAATCACCGATTTCTTTTTTGATGGCTCTCACAAACTTTCAGCTAAAAGAGAAGCTGACGGTTTCGACAAATACATGGTGGATTTCCATCACGATTCACGATATGGGACCCACCTGGGAAACCGCTATCTCGCCGCGGCGGGCGTTGAGACGGACAAGTTGCCGATCCGGACCGAAAAAGATAAAACGCTCCTCACTTACACCTCGGCGCCCGTCGCGCAAAACACCGAGGTCACCGGCCATCCGATTGTTGATTTGTGGGTTTCATCGTCGGCGGAAAACGGGGATTTCTACGTGTATCTGGAGGATGTTGATCAGAGCGGTGTCGCCGTGCTTGTCTCCGAGGGGCAATTGATGGCGGGGTTTGCCAAGCTTGTGGATAACAACAAGATGGGCACCGGCGGCGTAGCTATCCTGCCCAAACTTCCGTGGCATGGGTACACAAAGGACGACTTTGTGGACAATATTTTAGCGGGCGGCAGGATCGTCAATCTCGTACTAGACCTGATGCCGACAAGCTGGGTGTTCAGAAAAGGCCATTCGATCAGGATTTCAATAGCCTGCGCAGACTGGCCGACCTTCAGGTTGAACCCAAAACTGTCGCCTGCAAACAAGCCCGATGATCCGAAGAATATCAGGCCGGTCGTCTCTGTTTATCACGATGCGGATCATCAGTCAAAAATAATGCTGCCCGTGATACCTGAATTATAGGGACTTGGGACTTCGCATGGGGGCGCGCAGGCTCTTCTCACGATTCCCCGTTGACCGTGAAGCGATGAGACCCTTGTCAGATGAGTGATAAGTGATGAGTGATAAATGAAGAGGCGCGATATATTTGTTATGTTCATCACTTATTACTCGGGGCTCATCGCTAATTAATGGAGCGGAGCATGACTTACGACGAGAGGCCGTGGATAAGATTTTATGATGAAGGTGTTGACCCGGATTATGAGGCGCCGGATAAAACCTATCCCGACCTGATTGAGGATAACTTTTCCGATTTCGCGGACCGCCCCGCAATACATTTCATGGGGGCGACGATTTCGTTTGGGCAGTTGGATGAATATTCGCGGAAGTTTGCCGCGTTCCTTGCGGAGATAGGCTGCGGCCCGGGCGACGTGGTCGGCGTCAACATGCCGAACATCCCACAATATCTTATCGCGCACGTGGGCGCGCTTAGGGCCGGGTGCGCATCCACCGGCGTCTCACCGCTGCTTTCGCCGCGGGAAATGACCTATCAGTTGAACGACTGCGGCGCGCGGGTGCTCGTTACACAAGACTCCATTTTCGAAAGCCGCGTCACCAAATTCCATCATCAGGCCTCAACGCTTACACATATAATCGCCGCCAACATTGCCGACTTTGCGCCCCAGGCAAGCGGGGCTGCGGGGAAAGTCACAGACCTTCCGGGCAAGACGGTGCTCACTTTCCCCGAGATTATCGCTAAATATCCCGCTAAAGCGCCTAAAGCCAAAATTGGCTCCGAAGATACATGCCTGATCCAATACACCGGCGGCACAACGGGAGTCCCGAAAGGCGCCGTCCTGACCCATAAAAACATCGTCACAAACCTGCTCCAGAGCAGGCAATGGATGAATACTCAATCCGGTGAAGAAACATACTTATCTGCGTATCCGCTGTTTCACATGGCCGGTCTTGCGCTGGGGATGAGCGCCGTATGCATGGGCAACGCGCAGATTCTTATCCCGGACGCGAGAAACACCAACTACATCTGCGACGAATTCGAAAAATATCTCCCCTCCTATATGGCCAACGTCCCCGCGCTTTACCGGATGCTCCTGGAAAACCCTCGTTTTAAAAAGTTAAATTTCACGCAACTGAAAACATGCCGCTCAGGGGCGGCGCCTTTCGCCGTAGAATCCCTTAAGGCGCTCGAGGATGTCGTTGGGCGTGGAAAAGTCGTCGAGGTCTATGGGATGAGCGAAACCAGCCCCATTATTACCATGAACCCGATTAAGGGCCTGAAAAAAATAGGGACAGTGGGTTTGCCGATTCAGAGCACCTATGTGAAGCTGGTTGACCTGGTAACGGGCACAAAGGAAGTGCCCATCGGCGAAGAGGGCGAACTGATTGTTCGAGGGCCGCAAGTGACGAAGGGCTACTATAACAAGCCGGATGAAACCGCGCATGCACTGAGAGATTTACAGGGGAGCAAATGGCTCTACACCGGAGATGTCGCCAGGATGGACGATGACGGCTACATCACCATTGTGGATCGGACGAAAGATATGCTGAACGTCGGCGGATACAAGGTATTTTCGCGGGAGGTCGAGGAGACGCTTTATGAGCACCCGGCGGTCGAGTTGTGCGCAATCGTGGGGATGCCGAATCCGAAGCGGCCCGGCTCGGAAATCGTGAAAGCCGTGATCCAGCTCAATCAAAATTACAGGGATAAATCACAAAAGGGCCTTGAGGAAGAAATCGTTGCGTACTGCAGGGAAAACATGGCCCCCTACAAAGTGCCGAAGATCATCCAGGTGGTGGATCAAATCCCAATGACGGGGGTAGGCAAGGTGAATAAAAAAGCGTTGAGATAAAAAGTTTACTAATTTTAAATTTTAGATTGACGATTTTAGATTTGGGGGTTCTATTCAATTGAAAATCTAAAATCGAAAATTTAAGATGAGGTAAGATATGCCAGCGGCGCATAAAGAATCCAAAATCCAAAATCCAAAATCCAAAATTTGGGATGCCGTGGTTGTAGGCGCGGGGGTGGTGGGGTGTTATGTCGCGCGGAGGCTGGTGGAGCAGAAGAGGAAAGTGCTCCTCTTGGACGCGCGAAAGCGCGAAACCCTTGGCGGCTGGAAGAACAGCGGGCATAATATTGACAAGAGGGTCTTCGAGCGGCTGCCGATAAGGCAGCCTTCCGATGATGAGATCGGCGCGCAGGTTGATAGCGCTCACTATCGTTTTCCCACAAAAAGCTTCGATTTTTACCTGCCGATGTACAACGTGCGGCTTGGGCCATTCACACAGCGCATGTTGAACGACGCCATCGAGGCGGGGGTTGAGTTTAGGGACGAAGTTAAATGCCTCGGCGCGATCATCGAAAACGGCTCCGTTGTTGGTGTAACGGCAAAATCCGGGCGGAAGGCTGCGCCCTTGCGGGCATCATTGACGATAGACGTTTCGGGCATTGACGCGGTTGTGCGCAATTCGCTTCCCGATGAAATGGGAATTGAAAAGGGCCTCACAATTAACGATTACCTCAACGTTTATTCCGAAGACATCGAGGTGGGAATGGAAAACTGGCCCGTCCCGTTCGTCTATCATCCGATTTACCAGGGATGGAGCGGGCCGAGGAGGCCGGGGGTGGTGGGGATCGGGCTGGGGAGATTCGCATCCACGGGCGAGGATCCGCGGGTGATCCATCCAGAGCTTGTGAGAAGGGCGCTCAAGGTTACCGGTAAGACAATTTACAAAACCTACCAGCGCGTGCCTGTGCGGCGCCCATTGATCAAGCTTGTGGCAAGCGGCGCAATAATACTCGGCGACGCGGCATACCAGGGCAAGCCGATGAACGGCGAGGGCCTCTCGGTCATGCTAGAAGCGGCCGAAATGGCCGCAGACGTGGCGGGGCGCGCATTTTATCGAAAAGACTTCTCGGAGAAAAGCCTCTGGCCCTATTCGCGCCGCTGGCACCGCAATATCGGCGCACGGTTCGCGCCGCTCCACAGAATGCGGATGGAAATTCTCAAGCTAAGCAGGGCCGATCAGATATTTCTCATGGCGTTGGGCGTTTATGGGCCGAGGGAAATGAGCGCAATCATGCTCGAAGGAAAGATCGAGGTTGCTCTGAGGGGAATTCCTCGCATTGCGCTGGCCACCCTTCGCGGCGCATTCCGGCCCGATCTTTTGACCAGGCTTCTGCGCGCATCTTTAGATGGTCAGAAGCTGAAGAAGTTATATAGGCAGTATCCGGACGACCCGCATGAGTTACCCGGATGGGTCAGGCAGGTCGAGGCGCTTTATTGCGTAGGATCCTAGAAACTGATCTTATTTTCCTGTTCCGCGCGGTGGACAGACAGGGCTTAAATTGTTACACTCTATTATGGACTTTAGATTGAGTCGCGATAAATCGGAATTCTTCAATCTAAAATTTAAAATCTAAAATCGAAAATCAAAAACATGACCTTATCCGAGTCTATTCAGAGAAGAGCGCTTGATAATTTTCTTGTGAACCGCCGTTATCCGAGCGCATTGCGGAGGGCGGTTCTGCGCGCCGCATTGAAAAGCCAGTTTGGGCGGCGATGGAGCGCGAGCGCCCCGAAGGTGGACGCTTGGGTCGAGAGATCGTGGAGGGCCGGCCCCGACAACGAGCCTTCGGAGCGGCGCATCGCGGCATGGCGGCGCAAATACCCGAAACCATTCCCATTTTACAAGGAAGACCTCTTCGACCGCGTTTTTGGGTACCTGAACCGCGAGGTCGAGT
>Ga0209777_10003422_pt1 | contig 19723 bp, 25 predicted proteins | sample FrelakmetHBP12HB_FD_187147 | JGI IMG/M metagenome (GOLD analysis project Ga0209777, IMG submission 187147) | Freshwater lake sediment microbial communities from the University of Notre Dame, USA, for methane emissions studies -HBP12 HB (SPAdes)... | ecosystem: Environmental > Aquatic >...
ATTATATACAAACCCGGTATTTTTTGTAGAGTATAAGAAATTATATGGTTGTAATGCAGGGTTTGAAAATTTTGTATACCCGTTTTGAGCCATAAAATTGGTTAATACACTTCCAACCGCTTCAGTGGTGATAGGTGCTTTGTTGTATTGATAACTTGGTACAAACCCACCAGCTCCGTTATTTTTTAAAACTCCAGATCCTGGAGCACCATTTAAAAAACTAGTATTATTACTTGCACCACCAGCTCCTGGGTTGTTTAAAGGTGACGTACCTGCATTGTTTCCAAATTGATAACCAACTGTTGCTGGTCCTTGTAGACCTAGAGAATTTAATGCAGCAATTGCTACATTTTGACCTGCAGACCCTGCTTGAGCTAAAGCTGTTTGGGCGGCTCCTGGTAAACTATTGTATAATGTACCGCCGTTATTAATAACACCGTAAATAGAGTTAGCAATATTTGAAACGTTACTGTTTAGTAATATTCTCTTTTCAGTAATTTGTATTGCTGGTACATCTTGTCTTGCTGTATAAGAGCCGCCTTTAGGTGACACGGTCCAATCAAAATCATTAACAATATCTATAGGAGGATAACTGACATCAATACCTTGATATGTATCTACCGGTAAAAATTGATTCATCTGTGATGAATTACCAGGTGATCTACCTTTAGCATTTGTTCGATATAAAACGGGTAACGTGTTATTGGTAGTAGATGTAAGATACCATAAGTGACCTTTGTTACTGATAGGGTTTGCATTTACATGTAACGTATCTAAAGGTACTATGTCGTTAGCCATATGTTTATTTAATTACTAGTTAACTTACTCCTTGTAGTGTCCTTAAGTCACCAAAATTTGAATTGTTTGATGAGTTATTGTATGTGGAGTATGTTATATCAACATTGGGTTTGTAGTTAGCTTTTATCTGTGCTAAATGTTTATTACTGGATTGTAAAATGTCTATTTGTTGCTGCAATAAATCGTTTGTAGCTTTTGTTAAGTTTTTTAGTATTGTGTTATTTTCATTAGCAAGTTTATAGTTTTTATCAAAAAACTTATCTAATGGGCCACCTGGTTGAAAACCAACTGTAGTATCATTGTTAGCGGGTTGAATAATTTTGCCATCTGGTGTTTTAATAAAATCTTTTGCTTTTATTGTATTTTTATTTTCTAACTTATTCTGATCTGTCTGTAATGATTGTATTTCTTTTTGAATATCATCTTCAGAAAAATCTTCATCCTTAAAATCTTTACCGTACATTAAACTAGAATAAGCTTTTAACTGCAATAAAGCATTTTTTCTTAAAACTTGTGCTTTAGCTTTTAAATCTACTGTACTATCTAATTCTTTTTTAACCTGTTCTGGTGTTTTAGATGGATGCATTCCAATTAAAGGATCCAACTTATCCATAATATAGTCTTTCCAACTACCTAACATGTTTTCTGGTGTAATTGATACACTACCATCTGCATTTATAGTAATTAATTCACTCATAAATCCTGGTAATAGGTTTTTTAATCCTTTTAACACTTTACGGTAAACTTCTTTTGACCAGTTTGTAATTTGTCCTACCCAATCCCTTGTAGTGACCTCTTCTTCCCCTTTTTCATTTGTTCTGGTCGTAAAAACTAATGCATTAACTAAATCTAAACCTATACTAATTGCAGTTCCAATACCTGGAAACAAACCAGATATACCAGAAGCAATGTTCATCATAGCTTGCACCCACCCACTTGTTGTTTTACTACCACTTGCAAAGAATAAAGCAGCAGCTCCAAAGTTTAATAATGTACCTATAACAGGCAATGCCCTTAACATAGGATTAGCTCTTAATACTTCTGCTGTAACTTTACCGGTAGTTGTCCCTGCTTTAAGAAAAGATGAAAATATTAATCTAGTGCTCTTTAGCATTGAAGCTAAAAGATTACCTCCAACATTTTTTGGTACAGTTTCGGTACCATACTTTCGTTCAATTAAAGATTCCACTATATTCATACCACCATATAGTTTTATTTGCGTTGACATTGGTACGCCAAACAATCCAACTATACCTTGTATCATGTTATTAATACCAGATATGCCATTACCTTTTTGAAAGTCTTCATAAGCATCCCAAAAAGATAATACTGGTCCAATAACTGGTAATGAATGTAGTACTGGTTGTATTATACCATAACCTAATTTCCAAGCATCTTTTTTTAGCGACTTCATGTCGCCTTTTTTCCAATCTTCTATTAATTTACCAAAATCTCCTTTTAATATACCAGATATAAGCCCACCTAAACCTGCAATAACCCCTAATACTGCTAATATACCAGGGCCAAATAATTTACTAAGCCAAGACCAAGCCCCAGCTTTTTGTTCTTGCATTACTTGTTTTTCTTGAGGTTGGCTTTTTTTAAATGCTCTAGATAATTCATCATCTGCTTTTCTACCAAAGCTAGAAATAATAACTTCTTGTTGCTTTTGAACTATTTGTTCTGGTTTTCTATCCCGTTCATCTTTTTCCTTCTGTCTTTCCGAACTATCTTGCTGCAAAGAAATTAATTTTTGTAAATTATCGTTTGTTTTTTTACTTTGATCCGCAGGTTCATTACCTGTTTTAGTTATCTTATCTACTGTACTTGGTTTATCTTTCTTTTCACATACACAGGTAGATATTTTAGTCAGCAATGATATTGCACGATCTAAACTACGCTCAGTATAATCTGCCATTTAAATATTTAATGGCACAGCTATACTACAAAAAAGTTTGGTACAATGTCTATATAAACGTTAGTGTTAGGAACTCGTGTAAATTCCTTTTCTAAATCTCTTAATTTGTTAATTTGCTCAATTACACCTGTAAATTCTGATGTATCTATTGATTCTATTAGATCAATACCTTGAGCAATATCGTCTTTAAGTTGTAATTGACTACCAGTTGTTTTTACTTCTATTTTATCAATAAACTTAAAAATTTCATATGAATACAAGTCGCTAATTAATGTTTTTAACTTAGTACTTCTAGAGGTTTCATCTTTATACTTACGTAATAAAATGTTATTAATTCTATTATCGTATTCTATTGTAGGTGGCTTAATGTAAATTCTAAAACTAGTAGATTCTATAACTGTAGCTGTAAATCTATTAGTATTTAAAGTGTTGTTATCTAATACTGCTTTTAAGCTGTAATCTACATCATCAACATTAATAGGGTCTTTTAATTTAGCTCTTAATGCTAATGCAAAATTAACTCTATCTACTGTATCAAAATTACTTAACTTATCGTTCAAATTTTCTTCTAAAATTTTCGTAAACGTAGTGTTAAAAAACAATACAGAAAGATTAGAATCTACTGCTGACTCAATGATAGTCTTTTGTTGTGCTAAAGTAAGGGATTTTAACTCCACGTTTTTATTTTGTGAAGGTGCAAATACCGTGATGCCAGTTTTTATCTTCTTTATTTCTGACAGGACATCATTAAAATTATTACTCATATAGTATTTTAAGCTTGGTTACCAGGTTTACCACCTTCTGGTGCACTCTTTTCTTTCATTTCTTTTGCGTACTTGGTAAGCATGATTTTAGATTCCGGGTAAGTAATAGTTGCTAAATCTACACTATTCATGTTTAAGTGTCTTCTCAAATTATACTCCAAGTCCATAACAGTTTCTATTTTTTCATCAAATATAAACTTAAGAAAAAATAAAAATGACGGATCAAATAAATTTAATTGAAAATCTCCTAAAGCTGGAATGGTTAAGTTAAAACTTTTACAGTTTTCTATGATGGCTTTATAAACATCTAATAAAGGTATACTCGGTAAACTGTTTAATAATAATACTTTTTGTTCTTTAGTAAACCCTTCAACATCAATATTCTTTTCTTCTACTTTCAATGAAATTAAACTACTAACAATACAATCTACAACATCATTTTCATTAATAATAAAATCACACGGTAACCCAAAAGTTAAAACCATATTATCATAAGTGTAGTCTAGAGGTTTTTTATCGTATGATAGTTTAGATAATAGAAAGCTAGTATCTAAATTTATAGCTTTATTATCGTAATTAACTTTTACTTCTTTGCCTAACGTTAGTGCACGGATATTAATTAGTAAAACAATTTTTTCAAGTATGTTTAAGGGAACTTGTTCCAATATACAACAATTTAAAATTTTATTAAATGTGTTATTAATTTCTTTAGCGTTGTTTTGACTAAAGAACGATTTACATATATCTTTATATTCGTAAAAAGATAGCTCTCTTAACTTTATTGTTTTGTTGTTCAAAACAATAGGAAATGAAAATTTAAAACTCATCTCTGTAATGGTGATATTCTAGGAATGTTCCCTTTACCTATTGCAGAAATAATATCCGGTAAAGGTATATATAAATTGTCTTCTACAGTGTATCTATTATATAAAAAGGGAACATCATATGATTCAACAGCTTCTTCATCATAAGATAAATTGCGTGTATCAACTGATAAGGGAACACAATCAAAATATTTCCACACTTTTCTAGGAATTTGAGACACGTTTTGATATGTTCTTGAATATTGAAAAATTGTTATGTTAGTTTTAATACTAAACTCTGGAGATCTTGCTATATAACCCTTGTGAGCAGCTAATATAACCCAAGGTCTCATTATCATATCAGTAAATGACGTATTAGTTTCTCTGAATCTTAAAGTTAAATTGTTACTAGCAAAAGCCTCTCTACTTTCTAAAACACCACCTTGTATAAATCCTCTATTATTATTACTAATTTGTGCAAAACCGGCTCCTAAAGTTTCAGTAGGTATACTAGCTCCATCTAAAAATATACACCCAACAGCTTTTTGTAACGGTGCGTTTGTAAGAGCTGTAACTGCGTTGTCTATATCAAAACCATGTTTATCACCGTTTGGATTTTCTAAACTTTGCATCACTAGTGTGTTTAATGATTGAGGAAAACTTTCAAATACTGCAATGAATTGCGTTCTTAGTGGAATGGTTGCTACCCACGATTCCATTGTCGTTAAAAAGTAATCTCTAAAACTTATTAATGGTATACCAGGAACTGCTACATTGGAAACAATTGTGCTCGGTGCAGCTAATGTTCCAGGTGCACTTACTCCACCAACTGTAGCTAATGCTGTCGTTGCATTTCCTAGTGCGTTAAAAATACTACCTGCCATTCAAATATTTAATCATAAAAAACGCCGTACAACTAAGTACGGCGTTACTATATTTTAATGTTTATATTATTAACCGGTTTTGCGCCAGTAATGATAAGCTAAGGTAACATCAAAGTTTTGAATTTCACCGGTAGAGGTTATGTCATAAGCTAGAGCAGCAACTTCTCTAATACTAACACCAACTAATTGGTATTTAGCAATCTTGTTTAGTTGTTTATCTAACTGTATTAAATCAATTACAGCTGTTGCTTTTGGTGTAAAATAATTACCTGTGCTTGTTGCATCGTTAAAGGTATCATTTACTACAGCTAAGAATTTTTCTCTTATTTTTTGTGCAGCGTCAGCGTAAAAATTAATAACATATGCTTCACTGTTTGGATATTGAGCAATACCGGGAACATTAAAGTTAAGTCCCATATATGGCACAGCATTGTTAGTGATTGTCTTAGCAGGCAAACTAGCTGTTCTGGCATATACTAAATCATTTTCTGTAACAACTTGAGTGCTGCCATCACCGAAGTTAATGTTAAGCACTCTGAACAAATTGCTACGTGAAAAGTCATTAGTTTGTGCCTGTGTGTAGAAGTCTTGTATTGTTTGATGTACGTCTGCCATATTATTATTTAGTTATCCTAGTATCAATTGCTGGTTTACTGGAAGGGTTTTACTGTCTAATAAAACGTTCTTAACTTGAATGTCGCTTTTACCATACCACACATTGTTAATCAAATAACCAACTGAGGTTACCTCTTGGATAACCCCAGATCGTTCATTATTATCAAATGATGTGGTAAAGTATACCGTTTGTCCTTTTGTCATATATTGTATTAAGCTGTACCGCCTACTAATTCACTGAAGTTTTGACTTGTACGGGTTGCGTAGAAGTTGACTAATATGAATTCTGCCGTTCTAACTGGCTTTAAGTAGATGTCTACAACTAATTCATTTTGATCAATAACGTTAGGTGTATTATTACGTTCATCACAGACGATTAGGTAATCATATAAACCTTCAGTGTTTTTAGCATTTTCAAATAAAGGTGTTAATGTATTGACAACTCTTGTTCTTGTTAGAACTGTGTTTGGTTCAAATACAAAATACTTTACTGTAGCTGCAGTAGCTTTTTCAAGATTTAAGAATAAACGTCTTACGTTAATTCTATCAAATGCACTTGGTTGTGTTAACATCGTCTTTTGACCGTAAATTACGAAACCTTCACCTGGGAAGAACGCAACTGGGTTAACAGAAATGTTATACAATTGATCTCTTTGCTTTTGTTTTGGATAAAGTGCTAAGTCAGTAATACCTGTACCTGTCAAATTACCTCTTGTAAAGCCTGCTGGTGCAATCCAAGGAGCTGTAGCTGTATCGGTGTTTGCCATTGCAGCTGCAGCAAATCCAGAGAATGGAGCCCACATAAAGTTACCAATGCTATCATCATATACTTTAGCCCATGTACCGTAGTTACAAGCATAACTTGTATTGTATGGTGAAACGATGTTTTCAATAGGATTGAAAACATTTAGTGCAAAATTATTGTTCGGGTTACTTAACGTTAAGTAGTTTTGACCCTGTACAAATATATTTCTTGGTAAGTCAGCAATGTATAAATGATCTTTTCTAGCAAGGCCTGCAAATGAAGAGAACTTACTAAAAATAACACCCCAACTTGCAGCATAAGCTGCACCGTCTGGTGCCATGTCTGCAAAATTGTTTGTATACATACCACTTACTGCATTAACAACAATTGAATCATCAAAATATATTCTAGTAGATGATAATGATGGTTGTGTTTGGAACCAAGTGCTGTTTGCAAATATTGTTGAAATACCACCATCAACTGTAATATCAATATTGAACAATTCAGTATTTTCAGCTATATCAAACAACCTGTCAAGTTTAGCAGGAATGTTACCTAAATCTTTTGTTGCAACACTTGTATTGCGGTATGCACCGACAGTAAATATACTATCAACTTCACCTAAGTAGGTATCTAAGTTTAATAAACTACCAGATAGAGCATTAAACTGAGCAGGCGCTGTAGATGGGTTAGTAATACCATATTGAGCAGATAAGTTTTGTAGTAATGTCATTGGGTTTCTATAACCCTGTGTTACTGTTCTTACCATGTTAGAAGGATTACCGTAACTATCTAACCACGTTTGTGTCGTAGCATGTGAAATATATGGATTTACAAATACTTGAATGTTTGGTGAAGCTTTTGTTTCGTTTGTAACAAATAAACTTAAAGGAGCGCCACCGTTTGGATTATTAACTTGTCTCCAATAATCTAATGAACCAGCGTAACTTTCTACTAATGTATAAGCTAACTGTGTTGTTGTTGGGTTAAATGAAGATTGTGTTAATTTAAACAATCCAAATATTAAAGTATCATTAAATGTATAAGCAACTTGTGGTGCACCGTTCCAATAATTTGTACCATCAGGTGCAATTGTTGTCACGTTAATTGATGGTGATGTTTCTAACACATAAGAAATACTTGTGCCTTGATTTCCTATTGTATTAGATATTGACGTGACTTGCGACGTTGATTGATTTTGTGATAATGAGGATAATGGGAACGCTAAACTTGCTTGCGGTACTGAAACGTAGTTTTGTGTGTAGAATGCACTTTGTGATAAAGTGAATACATTTAAAACGTCAACAAAGTTAGTAGATGGTCCGATATTTGAATTATCTGCAATACCTAAATAGTAACCTTCAAACTGATTATTAACAATTGTCTGAGCATTATTTAAAACAACAATACCACCGTAACCAAATTGGGATACTGAATTGATTTGACTACCAGGTAAAGCTGTGTTTTGCCAATTAATACCGTTACCGCCTTGTATGGAAGCGTAATCAGATTCAGTCAGTTCAAAATGAACTGGTTTACCAACAATATACATTACGTTGGCTGAAGCTGCATTTAATGTTGTAAAACCTTTTCCGTAACTACCACCATAAGGCCCAGGAATATTATTAATATTACCACCATTATTGTTATAGTTTATATCTACTGCGGTTACTGGATAAACTAAAGCACCGTAATTAGAACCAAAATTTGTTCCTAACCCGCCACCATATGGCAATCTATATGCATTAACAATTGCTTGTGTGTTGAAAAGAGGTGCTGCTGTGTTATAAAAATATCTTTCTGCTGCATTGGTAGGCTGACCAAAAATATTTTGCCATTCTGATAAACTCGTAACCGTAACGATTTCATCGGTAGGTCCTTGAGGAGCAAAGCCTGCTACTAAAACGCTTGTACCAGTTGGTATATTTGCTGTTTGTGAATAATCGGTTTCGGTAATTTGAACACCTGGAGACGTAATTGTGAGAGCCATATCTATTATTTATATTTCTTGGAACTACTTTTTATACTAGTTCAGCAAAGAATTGCGAGAACGCAAACTCGAAAGTAGTTTCCATCTCACCAGGCTCTCTGTAGTTATAGTCTATATTACCTAAAGAAACTGGAAATGCTTTTGTGTATGTAAATTTTATTACATTATTGTCAAATTCATCTTTACCATATAAGGTAAAGCTGGTTTGATATGCCTGTGGTTGTAAAATAGGATTAAGATTAGGCCCATTTAAAATTGCTCCATCAGGAACTACATTGTTTTGATCATATGTTGATAGATATTGATCGTTTAAAAGATTTAACCAAGTGTATAATACCCAATAATTGTTAAATTGATTATCTACAGTAAAATTCACTGTAATGTTATCATAAGGTGGTCTAGAATTAGAGGAAACTTTATAATTTTGACCTGAATACCCAGCTATAACTTCAGGTACTTGTATTTGCGGCACAACATTACCGTAAACTGAAAATTGTAAAGTGTTTTGATTTATTAAATTTGTACTTCTACTAGATAGGTCGTTAGTATTAATGTTCCTTAAAATTGGAGGCAAATTTAACACAAGTAAAAATTTATCTTTTCTACTTTTGTTTAATTGAGATTGTTGAATTATTGGTTGATCTGCCATTAGAAAAGAGGTTTGAATCCTTTTGCTAATAAGGACTCCATTTCATCTTCCCCTTGTGATTTATCTGATAATAAAGATGGCATTGCAGAAGCTGAACCATCCTTATCATTATATAAAGAACTCGGGTTAGTAAAATATTTAATACCGTAATCGTGTTGCTTAAGCATTAGCGGCCTGTTGTTTGAATCAACTTGCACTATTTCAAAGTGTTTATCTACTAGAACCCTGTCTAATATAATAAGAGCCCAAACTAAACTCATAACTCTATCATCATGATAACCAGCTCCTTTTTTAGCAGACCAAGTACCATTAGAATGTCTTACAAACGATTTAAACTCTTTTAATAATGCCATATCTCTTACTTGTACTACCTCTAACTGATTAACCCAATAACGCATATTAGTAATGCCAGTATATTTTGTGTTGGTATGCACTACTATCCCTAATTGATCTCTATCTCTACCTGCAGCAGCTGCGCCCCAAGATACTATATTATCATATTCATAGTGTGATCTTAAATTGTCTACAACTTGAGCACCACAATTATTTCTTTCTATGCAAACTAAAGGTTTTCCCCATTGTGTTAGTATTTCATTTAACTTACCAGTGAAGTTTACAGGTGATATACCATTGTTATGATAACAAGCTACTTGTTTTATGCTTGTCAAATCTGTTATATCTAATATTTGTATAACGGTGGCATCTTTATCTACACCTTCACTTATATCCACCCCTGCAACGTATGTTTTGTTATCTTGGGGCTCGTCCCAAATTTGATAATGTCCTTCCTCCATTACATATTTTGGTTGTTTTACATAAACTGATAAACGTTCAAACAACTCATCATTAATAGAACTATCACCTGAATCGAGGAACTCGCAATTAAACTCTTGATTAAAAGCATCTAAACTACCAATAGTAGCAATTGTTTCTTGTCTCCACTTATCATCTCTACCTGGAATTTCATTCCATAAAATCTTATCACATGCCCACCCATTTTTTTGGTTTTCTGCTCCTGTATATAAGTTATAGAACAAATTACCTGTTCCGTTAGCAGTAGATGCTATAAAAATTTTAGATTTTTTAGATGATGAAACAATTGGATAAACTGATTTCCAAAATTCATCAACTAAATGTGATTCAATAAACGCTAACTCATCTAATATAAGACAGTTAATAGATTGACCTCTTGCTGCAGTACCTGTCGTGGTAGATATACCTATTCTACACCCGTTTGCTAAAGACATGGACGTTTTTCCATATTCTTTCACCCCAGGCTTTAACCAATTTGGTAATTCCTCATATGCTAATCTAATTCTTCTAAAGATTTCAATAGCAGTACCTTCTTTATTAGCTACAATTAATATAGACTGGTCTTTTTGAAAGCATGCAACCCATAATGCATAGATTGTCATTAAAGTTGTTTTACCTATCTGTCTACTAGCAAGCAATATAAAGAATCTGTTATCACGCATTTTACGTAACACTCTTTTTTGACATAAATGAAGATCAATTGTCTGTTTTCCTTCGTCTAGTGATACTATATAGAAGAAGTTTTCAGCAAAGTAGAGTATGTTTACGGCGCACTTCTTTAAATCCGCCAACATACTTGGTGTATACTCAAATTCCGAGTCTACAGCTGGTAGATTCGGGTTATTCAGATAGTTCTGTTTGTTTTTAAGCACGGGCGATATAAATATTTAACATATTATGGCACATAATCTATTAGAGATCTGGGACGCTTATACTACTAAAGTCCTTACTGAGAAAACACTTCCAAAAGAAACTGCTAAGTTTGGAAAGAAGCCAGGCAAAGGTCCTGTCCAGTTAAACAACCCTAAAGCCGGCGACATTGCACACAAAGACACATCAGGTCCAGACGTAACTGGTAACTTTGATGGTCCAGCGTTTAATAGAAAAATTGATGACCTCAAGACTATGTCACCAAAAGATAAAGCTGACAGACCTTATGTTGCAGCTTTAAACGTTTTTGATGTAGAAGAAAAATTTGACAAAGATATGGAAAAAACAAGAAGCACACTAATAAATAATAATATGAAATCTACTTTTAATCAGTTATTTGAAGAAGTTATGGGAAGTGAAGACCAAGCAGATCTAGACGCTCTTGGTGTTACAACAGATGCCGGCCACGGTGGTGAAGAAGGCGCAGAAATTACAATTAAATTGTCACCTGAGCATGTTGAGTGCTTAAAAGCAATTTTAGCTCAAGTTGAAGAGCATGGTGGTCATGAAGATCACATGGAAGGTGAAACAGATTTAGGAGATGAAACAGCAGATAGTGATGAAGCATCAGATGAAGATGAAGAAAACAACGCAGAAGAGGATTCAGAAGAAGATACAGAAGATGATAAGACAATGAAAGAATCTTCTGGTGTTCAATATAAAGTAACAAAACCTGAACCAGATGGTAAAGATGTTCCAGATAATGCTGGTTTACAGATGATTAGCAAAGGAAAGTTTACAGTTGGTGATGAAACCAAGAAACAGATGAAAGCAGGCGCTAAGAAAGCCGATTACTCAGGTTTCAAAGCTAAGATTGACGCTGATGGATCAGAAGTACCTGATAGTGCAGGTCTTGACCTGACAAAGACAGGTGCTACATCAAACGTACCAAAGAGCAAGATTAAAGCAGGTGCTAATGCTTTTGGTATTGGTTAATATTAAAAAGTAGATTCAAATTGAAGCCGCTCGCAAGAGCGGCTTTCTTTTTGATTAAATAATATTATGCTGTTTAAGGAGTTTTATAAAGCCCAGTTAAGTATGAATGGTGTTAAAAAACATCATACCAAACCTTTATTAGGTAGCACTGACGGTAATAAAAAACATTTAAACATGGTAGCACAGAGATATAAAAAAGATAACTCTAAGAACCAAAAAATAGAACATTTAAAAACAAGACCTGGAAGATTTCATTGTGACCCAAAAGACTTACAATACATACAACAGACATTTTTACATGGTAGAATGCCATCACACCATGAAATGAAAATGCTTGGTGGTAAGATGGGTATTAAATTTTACTTTGATAACACCCACGGTAAATGGGTAATAGAAAAACAATAATATGCGTTGCCCTCCCGTAGATACAGGTCCAAATTGCTTTCCAGGTATTGTAGATACTGATGGTTCATGTTTTAGGTACGTTGATAAAGACACTACTGGTAATGAACAATACTTGTTTAGTAATTATTATAGAGAACAAATTGCACAATATGGAACCACTATAACGTATTATGTAAATGCATACAACACATTAAGTGCTGATAACTTTTATGGTGAAGACCCTACACAATCGTTCATGCCTGGAGTTGTTGTCAATGCAATTGTAGAGTTAGCTGAAAATGCCAATGTGTTAAGTAAGTTCGGTTTTCAAGCAGACGATACAATTACAATTCGTATGCATATTTCAGCTTTCCAAGACGCTTTTTACGATCTTGGTGTTGATTATGTTGCACCAAACCAACAATTACCGGACAGTATACCGGGTCAAGGTGATAATATTGACACTGAAAATTGTATTGATATTAGAACAGAGGCTGCTGATGTATGGGAAACTCAGTATCAACAAACACAACCAAAATCTGGAGATGTATTTGCTTTAACTGAATATGGTAAAGGTAGAGTAACTCCAAGAGGTGCTAAATGGTTTGAAGTTACAGAAATTTTAGACGAAGATATATCCTACGCTAATCAATTAGGTGGTCACTACACTTGGATTATAAAAGGTAAGAGATATGAATACAGCTTTGAACCTGGGTTATCTGCAGAACAAGGCGATGCTCAAGTTTACGACAACGCTTTCAACGGTATATTATCAGGTGGTTCACAACCTCCATCTGCTCCGAAAATATATGATGAGCAAAATAAGGAACCTGGTGTTGTACCTGCACAGCTTTCAATAAATGATGTGAGTGCTACCCAGGTGTTTAATATGCCTGCAAATGATAATACAAGTGTTTACGGTCAGTATTAATCTCCAAAAAATACTGACTTAGCGTGTACATCATCTTTACCTAGTCTGTGCCAAGACTTAACCTGGTAACGCATGTCATCTTCTCTTTCTTTTATATATTTTTGAAAAGCAAGAGGTTTGATCCATGACTGACTCTTTTCAGGTTTTATACCTAATTGTTCTGCTTTGTCACAGGCAATATTGACACCTTCATATAAGCAAGCAAATCTTGCTAAAAAATCTATACTGTTGTAATTGATTTGTTCACTGTCTCCAAATTCTTCTATATTATCTTCCATGTAATGATTGTAAAATTTTTCCTATTAAAATAATTTTAACTTCCCTGTCATTATATTCAAAGTTACTTAAAATATCAAATAAATTAAATGTTAAATCTTTAACTATTTTTTTATTTTTTAAGTAAAGCATTTCGTCGTTTTTATTTCCCGTCTCTGGTTTTTTACTGTTTTCAATAATATTAATAATTAACTCTAAAAACATTTTAGTAATTTGCTTATTATTGAATTTTTCTGTAGAAACACCTTCTTTAAATTTGTTGTACTGCTCAACATCAAACTCATAATACTCTGCAACATCTTTAAATAGTTTTTCTATATCTTTAACTTTAGGGTCAAAGATATGCTCAAAAGAAGTAGCAGGAACTATTTTAGTTCTTTTTTCAAGTTCTGTCATTTGTGTAAATTGGTTCAGTTATTAGTACTGTTTTAACATCTACATCTGCTCGTACACTTTTACCGCATTTGTTACAAGTGTATATAACATCTTGATCAAATCTCATTTCCGTCTGTTGCATATTTTTTTCTGTACATGGGCATTGTACTGTAGCAACTTGTTTACTTTGTGCTATATATTCTTGTAATTTTAAGTTTTGTGCTTTTTCAATTAACTTGTTTTCGTAAACAGTATTCAAACCAGCAAAAAATAGAATTTGCAAAATATAAGCTAATGCAAAAACGTACCAAAATTTGGATATAAAGATTAGTCCAAACAATACACTTACTAATGTTGTTATTCCAAAAGAGAATAATAATTTCTTTAACATTATTCGATTTTATCTAACTCTCTACTGATATCAACTATGGCCTTATCAACTATTTCAAGTCTTCTACTTGCATAAGCAATATTATGTAAAAATTGTTTACGTTTTTCTGGGTCTTCCACAATAGCTTGTATATTATTACCAGCATTAGCTAATATAGAACGTAAATTAGATGATGATAAAAACATATCTGATATAACTTCATCTACTTTATCTAATGGCTCAATCTTTTTTTTAGGAGCTTGAGAGTTATCTTTATTTTTGTTAGCATCTAAAAAGGCCTGTACTTTTAAAGCTTCTGGACCAATATCTCCTTTACTATTCTTTCTAGCAGTAACGCCAAACTGTTGTCTATTACTGTTAGGTATCATGCCATCTTCAGAAATCAGCTTTTTCATATTAAATATTTAAGGAGATTGTATAAATAATACATATATGAGTAATTACGTCAATAGATTTAAAAGGGTTCTTGTCGAAAAGGACGAAGAAATGACAGATCCAGAAGCAATGGCTTCTACATTAGATCAAGGTACAGCACCAACTGATTTTGACGTTCAAAATCCACCAGCTCCTGGTGCACAAGCTCAACCAACCATGAGCGCTGTTCAAAAACAAATGTATGATGAATTAAAAGGTTGGACAATTAAGATTGATGAGTTTATTCACTTTTTGAATGACCCTGGTTCTAATAGTGTTCAAACAATATTGAACAGAGCTGAATCAGACACTCTTTTTGATAAAATTAGCACTGCTGAAACGAAAAAAATTGCTAGAGTTGCAGCTGATATCTCTTCTTTTAATCAAGAATTAAAAGGATATCTTGCTTCAGCTAACGATCCAAAATATCGTTACGCTTAATTACGTTTATTTTTAATATTAGTTAATAATATTTTAGCTTTTAACCCTGAATAAGTATTTTGAAGTACGAATTCAGGGTTTATTTTGTTTACTTTATTATTAACACAATACTCATTTACGTCTTTACAGTTTTTAAGATCTTCAGGCCATATAAACACTAAATCACCTTTATCTGCTAATATGGTACTCTTTTTTAAAGATGCATTATCATTCCATTGGTTATCTAAACACCAAACTTTTTTGTAATACGACAGGTGATTAATTTGTTGCTGTTGTTGTTCAGTAAAAGTACGGGAACTATCTTCAGCAATACCACAAACAGCTAATCCATTTTTAATAAAATATGAATCTATTGGTCCTTCAAATATAAAAACATGCTCTAATTGAGGGTCAATATTATGAACACCGTATAAACTTCTTTCGCTTCCTACTTTACTAAGATATCTTGGTCTGATTTTATCGTCAGCTGGTAATAACGTCCTGGTTTGATAATAAATTATATCTCCATTAACGTCATAAAACGGTAATACTAATCTATTTTTATGTACCTTGTCTGTTAATGACAAATAAAACGTTCTTGGTCTGTTTATTGCAGTGTCTAATCGTCTTTTCTTTATAGTATCAAGACATATACTAACTATTGCGTTACTTTTATGAAACTTAAGCTGATTTTCGTCAAATAAATTGATACAATCATCTGGTAATGATGGAGTGTGTACCTTTTCAACGGTTTCTTCTTTAATAACAGGAACTACAGTGTTATCTAGCTTTTTTATGTCATTTATTATCTCATTAAAAGGTTTACCCGTTACATCTAACAAAAAACTAAACACCTTTTTACTATAACCGCAGTTATGACAGTAACAAAGCTCTTTTTTAGGTATATAAAAAAATCTAGTTTTAGTTCCAAAGCTTTTACCTTCTTTACAAAACGGGCAACTACCATTATACGTATCTGAATACTTGTTATATGATGGTTGACTTACACACCTATAAAAAGTTTCTATTACATACTGTTGTGGTACTGGAATCACACGTTATTATGTGATATTTCCCATTAAAATCAAGTACGGTAACTTACACTACGAATAGAATTTGTGGTAGTTGACTTATAATCCTGTATAACTTCACCAGTCTTAGCATCTTTAATACTAACCATACCTTTTTTAATAAGACTTCCTGTAACTGGATCGTTATAACTAACCTGTTCATACGTTTTACCATCGGTTGTATGTGAAGTAATCTTTGGCATTACTGTTTCTCCAGTATAGGGAGATCTAATTTTTGTAGGTTCTAAGAACATAATCTATTATTTAGTCAGTCTTTTTTAAGGTTCTTTACCTTCTCATTATAAAAGAACTGTTTACTACACATTTGATATACGTTTTTAGGTAAATCTGCAGCAAATTCAAGGATTTTATTTTCTAAAGCAAAATTAAACTTATCTATTGGTACTATTCTGTTAATATTTTTAGGGATTGATAGGAAATAATGATTATCTGTATCAGTTTTAACATATACTAACATCTCCCCCACATAAGTACCCGTTCCAACAGCAAATACTTGACGTTTCTTAGGTAATACCTTGTCTTTTCTTTTAAAGAGTTTGTTTATTTGTTCAAAGTTTACCATTGTTTACTTACAGAACTTTAGGTATATTAACTATTCTAGTGGTGGTTCTACTTCTTTAATTGTAGATTGTATAAATTTACTCATATAAGAGCCTAAAGCATCTGCTTCCTGTTGATTATGTGCAAAAACTATTGGTGGTACAGGTTGTCCATTCATATTATAACCAATAATTACAAAACTTTGCATGAATTCTTGACAAGTTGCAACCATTGCATCTAATTCATTAGAGGTTTTACGTTTTACCAGGTTTTCAGGGCTGTTTAAGTGAATGAATAAAGCATCTCTTATAACTTTAACTATAGCAGGATCAAAATCCTGGTTAGGTGGTACTTGTTTATTAGAATTTTTTTTATTCTTAGGCGGTGTATTGTCTTTGTTTTTTTCTTCTGCCATGTACTTATTTAAGTCGACTGAAGGGGTTTTTTTTGGCATCATTGTTAACTCCTTTTTGAATTAGTGTACTAATGATAGTTTCAATACTATCCGTTTTATAATATGTGCCTTTACTGAATAAATGCCCACCATCGTCTATTTCAAATAAAGTTTCATTTATTTCGGTTTTATTACTAAAACATGTAATGTAAACAGATGTAATACCTGGGTCAACTAAAACTGTCCACCGTCTTGGGTCTGTATCACTGTAAGCATTAAACATTTTAAATACTACAAAGCCACTATCTTTAAGTCTTTTAATAAAATAACCAGCAGTTTTTATTTTATTTGAAACTTTCTTTTCTTTTGCATGTGATACAAAGTCTGTTTGCATATATCTAATAATTAAATCAATGAGTTACAAAATCAATCAATTAACTAAAGCAGAAACTATATAAGTTAGCTTAGTATTATCCCTACTTAATGTAACTTTAACTACTCCAAACGTTGCATTAATAGAAAACTCAATATCCTGACATTTATTAAAATTTATTAACCTAAAAGTGTCAAAATTAACAGGTATAGTTTTAGCTAATGGTGATCCTTCAAATTTCTCAGCTAAAACACACTGAAAATTATCCGTAAGTTGTTTACTCTTGTCTCCTAATTCTCCATATATCTTATTATTTTCAAAATATATGTATAATTTGTTTGTTTCTGTAGTAAATGATGAACCTTTAAACAAACTATTAAGTTTTATATCAGTTACTTTAAAAGAAACGTCAAATTTTAACTCATTTATCTTTTTTACATTAATGGCGGGTAATTTTATTATACCGTCTTCCAGTAAATGATATGTAAACTTAAAATTATCACCTGTATACTTTATACTATTGTTAGTAATATCTAAATTTAACTCATCTACATCAACGCATTCTAAAACTCTTGTTAATTTTTTTATGTCTGGTATATTAACACTACGTTCAGAGTCGGAAACCGTTGTTGTTTCTGAGTAAAGCACTAAAGTTGAGTCTGGAGCAGCTGTTAAACTTGTAATTTTATCTTTTTCTATCTTAATAATTGTTTTATCATTAAGATTTGATATTGGTCCAAGGACATTACTAACAAAATCCTTTTTACTCTTTATTTGTAACTTCATTCCCTATTATAACTTCAAGATTGAACTAAACCACTGTCTGACTGTTGTGGTTGGTTCACTTTTTTTTTGGGTAAACTGTCGGGTTTAATTAGTTTGTCAATTTTTTCTTCTATTTTAATTAACCTATCAGTTATAGTATACAGATAACTCATAATTTCATCATAGTTTGCGTGTTTATTTAAATCAAACTCTAATTGATTAGGATCTACGTAAGGTGTTTCTACAATCACTTGCGGTTCAACTTGTGGAGCAGGTATGTAAACTGGTTGAGGTTGTGATTGCGGCATATAAACCTGTTGCGTTTGTGGAGTATTTTGATAGGTAATTTGATTAATTACCGGGTTAATTTGCTGTAAAGCAGGTACATCGGGTGGTGGGACAACATTCTTTATAATGTTTGTTATCTCTTGTTTTACTTGTTGGCTTCTTTTATTGAGAGTACTGGACGACCCCACAATGGAATCGTCCAGTTTTTTCATCTCCCCATAGGTAGACCCCAATAAACCGATTAATAGTTCTTTATGATCAGGTTCCATTACGAGTTAACTTCCAAACTATCTAACAAACTCTTCATATCATCATCACTAGATGTAGTAGCTTTTGGTTTTGTATTAGCTACCGGTGTAGATTGAATTGGTTCATCATCTTCTACTAGTACTGGATCATCTTTTACACTATTGCAATAATAATGTTCATCAAGCATCGTCTTAAGTTCATCATTACTCTTAGCAGTAAAGATCTTATCCAGTTCAAATACACTATCATATACTTTAGCAATCTTAGTATCATCTAATTCAGGTAAAGCTGATGGCATACTAAACTTAGATGATACGTAACTTGGAAAGTCACCTTGCTTTTCAACCTTAATTTTAAGATTTACCCCGTTTGGACTAAGATCAAAAATACGTGCACCTAAACCATCTGCATCTTCACCTTCAATAGCATCAGTAATAATCTTTTGTAATTGCTTACCGTAACGTAAGATCTTTACTTTACCGTTATTTTCTGGAGTCTTAGGATCATTAACCACATAAACATTAACCAACCATTTTTCACTACGACCAATTGCCTTTGCCTTTGCTTTTTCTGCTTCCGTTCCAGTGCGTAAGATACGGTAACGTTCTTCTGCAATAGGATCACGTTCACCAAATGTTTGTAGACTTAAAGCTGCAACATATTGTCCAGTAGAAAAACTTGTCCAACCATGTGTAAAGAAGTGGAAAAAAGTCTTTTTAGCATCTTTAGCTGGTAAAAGTCTTACTGTATATGTATTACCAATTTCTGTCTTAAGGATCTCTGAAAGACCCGTGTTTGTATTTTCTTGTGCTAATGCACCTTTAATACTTTTGAACTTATCTAATATTGAACTATTAATCGTGTTTGTCATAAAATAAATTATTGTCTATTATACTACCTATACTAAAGAATTCAACTTGTCATATATTGCAATACAAAGTTTTTTAGCTTTATTACTACTGTAATATTTTGTTCTGTAAAAATTTA
>Ga0209777_10003423_pt1 | contig 19722 bp, 17 predicted proteins | sample FrelakmetHBP12HB_FD_187147 | JGI IMG/M metagenome (GOLD analysis project Ga0209777, IMG submission 187147) | Freshwater lake sediment microbial communities from the University of Notre Dame, USA, for methane emissions studies -HBP12 HB (SPAdes)... | ecosystem: Environmental > Aquatic >...
TTTGGGCTCGTGGATATTTTGTAAGCACTGTGGGTATCAATAGCACCGTGATACAGAATTATGTGAAAGAGCAAGCAGAGGAGCAAATTCGCGAAGAACAGCTCAGATTATGGAAGGACGACAGCGAATGACATTGTCAAGAGTTGTCGTCTTTTATAAGGCCACCGACAAGGTCGGTGGTAGTTTACTTCTATCCAAGAAGTAATTTTTCTCGATAATACTTCCTATGAAAGTCAATATTTAACACCCTCTGCTCGGAACACTTTTATGGCAGTGATAAATATGATTTTCAGGTCGAAAAGGAAAGATTTGTTTTTCAAGTAGTATTCGTCATAGACGACCTTGAGCGGTATCGGGATATCATCTCTTCCGTTAATCTGTGCCCAACCGGTTATCCCGGGAACGAGTTCATGCACTCCTTTAAGGGTACGCAATTTGATCAAATCATCCTGATTAAACAACGCTGGTCTTGGACCGACAAAACTCATATCTCCTTTCAAAACACTCCAAAGTTGCGGCAGTTCATCCAGACTATATTTTCTCAGAAAGGTGCCTAACGGGGTCAAATAAGTAACGGAATTTTGCATTAAGTGAGTGGCAACTTGAGGTGTATCCATTCGCATCGTCCTCAATTTCGGCATCTTAAAAATCTTGTTGCCCACACCTACACGATCCGACCAATACAGTGCCGGACCATTGGAAGTCAGCCTGACCAAGACCATAACCGCCAGTGTGGGAATCAATAAGAACGATATCAAACATAGAGAAAGAAATATATCAAATACTCGTTTCATGAACACAAATGAAATCACTCCTATCCGGCAACTTGACCATTTTGTTGCTTTTGTCGATACCAATCCACCTCACGCTTTAATCCGTCTTCTAAGCTGGTTTTAGTTTGAAAACCATATGCTTCTTCAAATCGGTTGGTATTGTAAACGTCTTCCGCCAGCCATTTCTGAATCATCGTGTGCAAACCGGCAAAGCGCTGATTCGACAGTTTGGACATAAAATTGGTCATATTTAAGACTAACGCACCGGGTATCCGTATAGATAAATGATTCTTTCCAAGGCCTTTCGCAATAGTATCCACAATCTCTTGCATGGTGTATGGCGGAGCACTAACATTATAAATATTAATGCCTGATGCAGGCTGTGCCATAACCGCCAAACATGCACGAGCCGCATCCTCCTTGTAAAGCAGGCTTTTCCGGTTACTACCATCCCCGATCCAGATAAACCACCCCTTATCCAGAGCACGGACAAGATGACATATATTCCCGGGGTCGCCTTCTCCGTAAAGTGTAGCCAACCGCATAATGGTTAGAGGCATCCCTGCTTCCCGGGCAATTTTGATGGATCTCAACTCCGAGTTAAACTTAGAAACAGCATAGGATCCAACCGGATGGCAGGGGGTATTTTCATCAAATAAACCGACTGTATATGGACCATATACAGATACGGAACTGATCAATATAAAATGACGTACACCTGCCCGGACCGCAGCATGAACCACATTATCCGTACCAGTGACATTCACGGCATGAAATGGCGCTGTCAACGCTTCGGACTCATTAAAAAAATGCGCCAATCCTGCCACATGACATACGCAATCACTCCCCTCGAATATCTTTGACAAACTAATCGGATCAAGAATATCGGCGGAAGTAAACGGCACACCTGAAAATTTCGCACTTTCAAACCGGTCTGTGGCAGTAACTGATAAGCCAGACGCAACCGCTTGAGCCACAATTGTAGACCCCAGAAAACCAGCAGCCCCGGTAATCAATACACGATTGACTCTCTTCATAATTAAGGCTTCAAATAAAACTGATGTAGACGATTAATAAACTTGTTTGTTAGAAATAATGGATATAATATTTTTATATTATTCTTTTTGCACGCCTTAAATATCTCCAAATTCTGCTTAACAATATTTGACAGAGACTTATTCGTCGCTCCACCAACACGCATTTTTACGGACACCCTTGGAATATACTTCACTGTTATTTTATGATATTCTAAAAACCTTGCCATTAACTCATAATCTGCAGCCAACTTGTAACTCAAATCAAAAGTGCCATACTGATCATAAATTTTTTTACGAACGAAAAAAGTCGGGTGCGCAGGGACCCATCCCTTCTTAAAAAAACCTGCTTGAAACTCGTAGGAACGCCAATACCTGACAATTTTATTCAAATTATTATTATCGACATAAACCAAATCCGAATAGCACGCATCAGTATTGGAGTTGTTCATCACTGATGCTATATTTTCCAGTACATTACTGTCATAATAGACGTCATCCGCGTTTAGGAATCCTATTACATCGCCGGAAGCGATCTGGATGCCCTTATTCATCGCGTCATATATTCCAAGATCCGGCTCACTTATCCACGTCGATATAGATTTTTCGTATTTCCTGATAATATCGATCGTTCCATCCGTTGACCCCCCGTCGATAATAATTAATTCAACATTCTTATAACTTTGATTTAAAATGCTGTTAATACAATCTTCGATATAAGATTGATTGTTCAGGACAACCGCAATAATTGAAGTCTTTAAAGAAAAATCATCTTGCCGTTTGCATATATTCATAAAGAGTATACGTCCATCTGTTGTATTAGTTGCCAATCCACTTATATCAAAGGCGGTGCCGTCAACAGTTCGATGTCTTCTTCCGTCAACGGCCGTTGAGCAATGCGTCGATAGTGTGCTCGAAATATGCGCGCAGTTCGCTCCCACGAAAAAAGAGTTACATTTCGATAACCTCGTTCAATCAATGTTTTACGCAGAGACTCATCAACATACAAACGCAAGATGGCATCTGCGATTTCCTCGGGATGGTCAGGATCAAAGATTAAGGCTGCATCTCCTGCCTGCGCAGGTAATGAGGTAACATTGGAGCAAGCTACTGGTACTCTTGCAAGAAACGCTTCCCAAAGTGGAAAACTCCCAGCTTCATACTTTGTTGGAATAACTACACATTTAGCAAGCCGATACAGACATTGTAATTCAAGCGGCGTGATAAATCCCAGAAACCGGGTTTGTGCATCTAAGCGCATTGCCTGAATACGTTGCTCAATTTGAGGGAAAAATGATTCAGCTATAGACCCCGCGAAAACAGCAGATACAACCATTCCATTACGTTTTCTGATGATTGTTATGGCATCAAGCAACCCTAAATGATTCTTGTGTGGCCATGTTTGGGCAGGGTAAAAAATAAAAGAATGCGGTAATGAAAATTTCTGCTTGACCTCGGAAAGATCATTCATCGTTGGTTCTTGGTATGCGGAGATTACCGGTGCAAGCGGTATGACCTGAACTTTATCCTTTGAGAGATGATAGTTCCTGATTAAATCATACTTTATCCATGAGGTACCTACGGCCACTAAATGCGCACGACTGCAAAATACGCGATAAAGTACTTCTCTCATCAAACGCTTGCTCATGCTAAAATAATCTGGAAACTGTTTATGTTGAAGATCATGTGGATGGTAAATGCTTAGCACTTTAGTTAAAAATGCGACCTGTTGTGTAAAATGCATAATATCAATATGTGCTTTTTCAATTGTACCGTCGGACCACAGGTTTCTTATTTTCCAGCGTTCGGATACAGGATAAAATTTTTGTAAAAGATTGTCGATTTTAGGCAGCTTAGTTTTTAATAAGCTCCTCGCACCTGAACTGCGAGGAGCTTTCGAGCAATGCATTATACGACATGGCCCGGAGAGGTATGATCTGATCCAAGCATCCGCGTCAGAATAGGCCAAAAAATGGTACTCTTCTTGTCCGTCAGTCAACCGGGACAAACCGTAAGCGAGTCCGACAATAAATTGTTCTACACCCCCTGCGGTCCCACTAATAAGGCGCGCGTCAAGACATATTCTCAAAGGATATGGAGCTTTATCAACTTTAAACATTGTGTTTCTCAATGGGTTTGGCTGGCACACCAACTACTGTTTGGCCTGCCAGTACATTCGTTCGCACCACTGCCCCCGCTCCAATTACTGCCCCGGAGCCAATTGTGATATTCTCTAGTATTTGGCTGCCAGCGCCTATTAATATCCGATCTCCAATTTGGACGCCGCCAGATATATTAACGCCTGGATTAATTACATTAAAGCTGCCAATTTGAACGTCATGTCCAATTGTAGAATTAGGATTGAAACAATTAAAGTCCTGAACCACGATATCACAGGTAAAAGAACATCCAGCCGTTACAATATTACCGCAACCGAATTTTATTCGACGATAATCAAAACTAGCATTGGGATGTATAATGTTGGGGTATTTAAATTGATCGTTTCGCGCCAAGTACCGCGAAATAACTTTAGCACGAATTTTCGGATGGCCAATGCCAACAACAAGGTCGGCATCAAAATTCTGAGATAGAAGCCATGCATCATCTCCCAGTACAGTACCAATTCCAAGATTTTTACCAATGTTGGCAGTTTTCTCATCCACAAAACCATAAAGCTCCCAGCGTTGTTCTTGCTCGTTCATATGTTCAACTACCAAAGCAACTTCACGAGCAAGGCCCCCAGTTCCAAGTATAATCAAGCGACGTCGCATTACATAACTCCTTTATGGATAAATCCCCCAGGTTATTGTTGAGTCTTCTTGATAATCTTTCCAATGTATTCTATTTGGTCGAATGACAATTGAGAATATGTGGGTAAGTTTATGCCAGATTGGCTCAATCCGTCAGTAACAGGCAGATTTTCGCCACGCCGATGCGATTCCTCACGGAAGGGAGGTAAATGATGTAAGGCCATGAAGAAAGGCCGGGTATCAATACCAGCCTTCTCTAATACACCCATTAATGCATCCCGCGAACAACCATACGCCTCCTTCTCTACCGTAATACAAAATAGCCAAGGAGCAGGTTCTGCCCATGGTGCAATTGGCTGAAATTCAATTCCCGGAATACTCGCGAGCTGTTCGCGATATACGGTAAAAATTTGTCTTCTTCGTTCGATAATCTGTTCGCAACGCTCAAGCTGAGCACATAGCATAGCGCAAGCTATGTTGGTTAGACGGAAGTTGTATCCCGTAATCGGGAAATAATATCGGCGCTGTGGGTCCATTCCCTGTCCACGCAAAGCCTTAAGACGAATGATCAATTGTGGATCATTAGTGGTCACAGCGCCTCCTTCGCCACATGTAATTATCTTATTGCCATAGAATGAAAAAGTTGCAATCTTAGCCAAGTTACCCACAGGTCTGCCTTTGTAACGTGCTAGGTGCGCCTCTGCCGCATCCTCGATAACCCACAGATCATGAACTGCCGCGATATGGTTAATCATATCCATGTCGGCAGGGTGTCCATACAGATGCACTGCGATTATCCCTTTAGTACGCGGAGTGATACTTGTCTCCAGCAAATTCGGGTCAATACACCAAGTGTATGGATCAACATCTACAAAAACCGGTACTGCACCCACATATCGCACTGCATTTGCTGTTGCCACATAAGTCAATGATGGGACCAATACCTCATCACCAGGACGAACATCCAAGCCTAACATAGCTAAATGTAACGCTACAGTTCCGTTACACACGCCAATTGCAGCCTCAGATCCGCAAAGCTTCGCAAATTGCTGCTCAAACTGCGCAATAAAAGGTCCAATTGAAGATATCCAAGAACTTCGGATTGCTTCAGAAACATATTTCTCTTCATTTCCGAATAAGTCGGGCATTGACAAGGGTATGTTAATCACAAAAAGCCTCCTTTATTTCAGCACGGCATGAAACTTTGTGCCTAGTAGAGCATGAAATTCTATCCATATATCTACCGGTGATAAGAGTTATAAATATAGCTGTCCAGAAATCTGGTGAATATACTGCGGGCTCCATCCATATTGAGAGAAGAATGGAAATGCTCCAGAGATGTGCCACGCCCCAGAAAATGGATTGTGGATGATTCCTTCTCCCTCTTATCACACGGCCCATAACCGCGCCATAGATCAAATAAATAATAAAGCCGAATATCCAAAACTCTTTGATTGAGATGCAGAGTAAGTTGGATGCGGTACTCCATATCCACTCGCTGTCGGGCAGAGGAAACTCGAAGTTGATTCCAAGTCCCCGCGGAATCATCCTGATCGGTCCCATCAACGTGAATGTTCCCCACCCAAACTGTGAGGTAGTGCGATAGGCGAGAGAAGCATTTGCTATCCCCAAATCCGCATACTCGAGAATCTGGTTATATTTGTCATCTGAGCTTACCCTGATTGAGTATGAGAAGTTGATGAAAATGATAATGATCGTTAGCAGAATTGTAATGCTTAGTGCAGCGGAAAATAATTGCGCTTTGGTAAGCCGTACTCTATGAATCAGAACGAAAACACCGAGCGCCAAAGCAATAATCAGCGAACTTCGATCAAGTATTATCAAGCTTCTGGCAAAGACGGCCAAACCACTCAGCAGCAACAAAAACCAATAAACCCGCCAGCCGCGCAACCAAGGTGGGGCGACAAGCCCAATTGCATACATGACAATAAGACAACCCATTATAGAAAATGTAAACATCCGGAGAATGCCCGGCACACTTTCCGATGCAATGAATCCTTCAGAAGACTCTCTCAGAGCCGGATTGGCTTCCTGCGTCAGAGCACTTTGAATCAAATCTTCCACATAAGAGCCTGAAATTGTATAGAAAAGGATTACAAAACCGACTGCAAGCAGAACAAAAACTGCAAGTATTATGGCTCTGCGACTCTTTTTAGTTGCGCGCAAAGATATTTCACGATATTGCTCTTTCATGGGTGCCAGTGATCCGCTTGCGATGAATAGTTTGTATCCGAACCAGAATGCTAGCACGCACGTCAGCGCGTAAATGTATAGTTCAAAATCTATTCCCACACTACGACTTAAGCCCCTCGTCTGGTCGTTAAGAAAATCAGACATTGGGATCACAAACGGTGTAAGAGTAAAAAAAAATACGAGGAATAGTGGGGAGTAAATGTGCTTGAGAAGTGATCTCATATTATTAGCCTTCAAGGGACCTTTATAATCTCCAAAGAGAACTTACTTAAGTTGTTGCCTTTACCACACCGGGGTAAGACGTCAGCTCAGTGGTTCTGTACTTGTACGGAACCAGTTTTTAGTCCTATTTTATATTAAAGCCACGTATTAACGGTTGTAATCCTAATATAATCAATTTCTTCTTTATCGATAGTGGGCATATAAGAACCAAGAAGAACCATGATATAATACCTATTTTGTGAAATGTCGAATATAGTGGATATTTAATAGATGCATTAATGCCCATCAACGCAAGCTTAATAACTTTGCATTTTTTATTGTATAAATGATTAGGTTCCAATATTTTAAAAGATAATAAAGTTTTTAATGTCGCCGGGTTGTTGTAAATCACATTTACTTGCTCATTTTTATTATACTTTACACAGAGTTCTTTTAAATATTTTTCGGTTTTTAGGAATTCTTCCATTTTACCACTCAGAGAGGCGGCATTCCCGGGTCTTGACAAATTGATATTTTGTCCACTTCCTTTAATGATGTTATGAACTCTATAGTACCCTAATACTTTATCAATTGATCTAATATCGCCGAAAAATGGTGATGCCAATGATGGAACTGCATCGGCTGCAATACGCCAATTAGATTCGGGGATTGGCATGATTTTATTTAATGCTGTTCTCCTATAGACATTCCCTGATGCCGGCGGTGAACCATAACTACCATATCTCAATAGAATATTCAAAACATTGCCATTAGGCATTTTACCTGCTGGAGTATGAATACCGGACGATTTACCCTCATCATCAATTATTTCCAAACGAAACTGGACTTTAACAACATTATCGTCTTTAAATTCATCCATCACATAATAAATAGCGTCTTTATGAAGGATATCATCCGCGTCCAAAAATACTACAACCTGACCATTACTTGCAACAAAACCAATATTGTAGGCAGACGCTTGACCACCATTAGCTTTGAAAATAGATTTTATGCGCCCCCCATACTCTTTGATCAGAGTCTGAGAGTCGTCTGTAGATCCATCATCAACGACTATTACTTCAATATTACTATATAACTGCTTCAAGGCACTGTCGATGGCATTACGAACATATTTAGCATAGTTATAATTATTGATAATAATACTAACCAATGTATCTGACATCAATCACCCTTGAATATATTTGGATAGCAGGAAAGACTTTCCTGCTCTAGATGAAGACACGAATTTTTAGACATAACACAGTTCTTTATTGTAACACACTTGAACAACCGTAATTAGAGAATACTTATTCACACCTCGCCCTTTTTTTGCCTTTTGACTTTCATGCTTAGCCACCAGCGCAAGGGATGCAATCCCAGAAGATGCGCCGCAATCACAAGAGGATTAGTTATCTCGAACACCAACACCTTAGCAAGCAAGACATAAAGCACATCGGCCATATTTCCATGAAGGCGCGCTGTATGGTAAAAAATTGTCTGACATTTTCTGGCCTTTGTAAGAACTGCATTCTCTCCGGTCAGATAGTAATCTACAAAATGATCAGGCAACAATGCCATTTTTGCCTCATGGCGGGCAACGCGAGCCCAAAACTCAACATCACCCGGCCAATACACTTCTGACATACTACCTACCTCGTCAATTACACGTTTTCTTATAAAACTAGCAATGTGACTTGGCACATTACAAGAACGGCGTATCCAGTTGCGTGGCGTAAGACAGCGCTCGTCAGTTATGGGCTTGTCATAGACAATAACATTTGCTTGGGGGGTTGAAACATACCACTTCTGCTGACCAAAAACAACATCCACATCAGGATGTTCAAGAAAATACCGTCCGGCTATGCCTAATGCACTCGGAAGCAGAACATCATCATCACTCATAAATTTGATGATCTCGCCTGTGGCAAAGTTCAAACCCTTGTTAACGGCAAAATATTCGCCCCCGTCAGGTTCAGATACCCATTTTGTAATGCGATTACCATAAGTTTTTAGTAACTGAACTGTACCATCAGTCGAAGCACCATCAACTACAATAATTTCTAGATTGGGATAATCCGATTCAAGGATCTTATCCAGTGCACGCTTGAGGTACTTTGCGCGATTTCGTGTAGGAATTATGACGGAAATTTTTGGCAAGTCTGCCACAGAATTATCTCCTTTGTTGTGTGTCAACTTTTATACTGATCACCTTCATGATAATTACATATTACAGTAACGACCATATCATTCCCCAGGCGCTACGTATGAATCGTCGAACCCTTTTGCACTCTTACGATTTAGAATTGTCTTACGTAATCTGCGCAATATATTTACCGTTAGAAAACCAAAACGTTTCACAACCTCTGCAAAATATCTACTGATTGGATGTGGGATAACCAAAGACCGGATTTCATCTTGCAAATTCTCTGGAATAATATCCCGATACTGATCGAGAAGCCACTCGCCGTAACATTTTTTGCCTGACATAGCAGCAATGATAATTTGTTTCACAGCCGCCAATTCCACTATCTCCTTTGACATACGTCTCACTGCATCGATCTTTTTGAAAAACAGGCAATCGACAAAAGCCACTCTGCCATCACGATGATCTTTGACGTGTGCCGTAAACGGCTTCCAATAAGCGGGCTTTAATCCAATCAGTTCAAAATCAAATTGATGCAGATAGTTCACAACTTCATCGAAAAAAGGCTCTCCATGATAAAATGGTTGAAACCTAAGTTCACACTTAATGGCGAGTACTTTATCTATGATATCCTCACAGCTTTTAATAACCTCAAAATCCACACCTTCCAGATCGGTCTTCAGATAATCAATAGAGTTTAGGCCATAGTCTGTAAGTATTTCGGATAAAGTTATTGGCACTACATCTTCATGAGCTTCGGCCTCGAAATAATCTTCCAGCCCATATTGACTAATGAGTTCTTGGCGCGGTTCATAAATTGAGGAGCATGCCCAATACTTGCGACGAGTAAAACGCCGTGGAATTTTGTTTCCGGCAATAATATTATGTACAGTATACTTTTTATAATATTGGTTACTTGTAGCAATCGGCTGACCACCTCCATCGGCCTCTATAAGCGTAATCGTTTTTAAAAAGGGCAACGGTAAATTATAGTCTGCATCTCCACCCGCGCCAAGGTTAACAATAATAAACGATCTGGAAAGTGACTCCATTAGATTAGTTCGCATAAATTCCTTACCTGTTCTTATAGTTGCTGGCGCTGCTTTGTGAAAATAATTAAATTCCTGTTTAATGGTAAATGATTTGTGTGATATTCATTTATATATCTACTGTTGCGGCGAGTATTCTGGAATATCTTCGTGGAAAGCATATCATCATAATTCCAGCCGGGAAGCATAGACGATATATCTTCGAGCCATGCCTCCATGGACTTCAGATTTACGTGATACGGCGGATCAGGCTGCAATCCGATTGCAAAAATGGCAAACTTTGGCTTTAGCCGCTTTACATTATCAAAAAGGCCTTTCAACTTTGAGTCGGGAATATGTTCAACCAGCTCAAGAGCAGACACAACGTCGAAGCGGGCTGGCACATCATCCGCTGCTGTAATTTCCAAGGGCAGGCAGATGTCAGCCACGCAATAGTTGCTCAGTGGCAAAAGAACTTTGCCAGTTCGCAACGCAGCGTCAGAACCTTCGATTGCAAAGACCTCATTAACTCCGAGGCACGCAACCTGAAACGGAAGCGTCGCACTTCCCGTCCCGATATCACACCAACTATGGATATCACATGATCGAATCATTGCCCGCGCCAACAAAAAATGGGAAAAACCGAAGTTGGTCATCATCGTACCGTGTGGTTGTTTGCTATCGGCGGACCAGAGTGCGGGTAAGGCATTTTTTACAGAGTAGACCGCCAGCTTATGACTTTTAAAATTTGCTCCGTAATCAGGATAGAAAGTCATATAAAATAAGTTTTTCAACATATCACGTTGAGATTCTGAGAGCAAAGATCCAATTTTTTGACGAATACCCATTTGTCGAACCATCTCTATAGGCTGCTAACGTTTCTTCTTCTCAATTTTCAGCTTTGATTGTAATTCGGCAATCATGCGGCATAAGCCTTGTCGTAAATCAAGTTGCGGCAACCACCCGGGAACGCGACCCTTCATAGGCGTGAAAGGAGTAGTTCCTACCTGTTTGCCTGAAATAATCGCTGCACCGGTTTCTTCAGCGATGATTTGAGCAATCTCCCGCACACTAACCCATTCGAAACTGCTGATGTCGTAAACACCGTCAAGCTGCAGATCTATTGCGCGGTGTAAAGCTCGGCATACATCGTCAACATGAACAAACTGTCTTTTTTCCTCGCCAGTTGTCAGCATCTCTATTCGTCCGTTAAGGACAGCTTGATGAACAAAGTCGCTTACGACATGGGTACGTTGCGATGGGGTCTCTATCGGACCATATACATTCCATAACCGGACACGTACACCTTTTAATAGATGTGTCCAGACTTCACCTAATCTTTTTGTTACTCCGTACACAGTGTCATATTCCTCCGCTAACTGGCTGGAGATGAATAGAAAAGGGATTTTAGCTGCCTGTAATTGCGGCATAACGTTGAGAAGAAGTTTAAGATTCCAATCCAGTTGTAGGAACTGTGATTCCGACTCGTACAGGTATTTCGCTCCACCCACATCCCATGCAAGGAAATACACACGATCAATACCCTTAAAATCTAATTTTGAGTAACGAAGATCTTCTTTCGCGTCACGCTTAATATCATACTCAACAACATCCTCTCCTAAATCCCTTAAGAACTTTGTAAAAGTTGTACCCACAAAACCTTCCGAACCGAATACCACATTACGCATTGCATGCTCCCTGTCTAATTTAGCGATGTCCGGCCAGCATTAATTGAACCTTGTCCCTCAAGTCAGCCGACGCCAATATTGCGGTAACTACGACAATGATCCACATGAAGCCAACACTTGTTACCAGCCAAATCCCAGTTACCACGGGCATAAAATGCCGTCCTAACAAACCAACTCCGATAGCCAACACTATTGGCAGCATGATCCCGGCATACCATTGCCGCGCTTCCCCTTTTAATATGCGACTATGTAATACATTGACATAAATAAATACATAAATACAATTTAGCATTATCCATACTGCAGCTGCACCAGCCCCTCCATAGAAACGAGTTGCCATGACCAGCGTCGGGACAATAATAAACACCGCACATGCATTTGTGTACACGCCTAACTTAACCCAACCTGCGGCAACTTGCAGTGCAAAAGGCAAACATGCCAGTTGATTTAATCCATATCCTATAATAAGAAGACTTAATATAAAGTGCGCGTGTTCGGCAATATCGGGGTTTTGTGTCCATAGCAACAGAGCTTCTTTAGAAAAAAATGTCAATAAAATAACAGTTGGAACCGTTATTATAGCATTCAGACGGCAGCTTCTCTGATAAGTTGCCCTCAGGAGTTCCTTATCTTCGGCGGTATACAATTGCGTATATCTGGGAAGAAATGTGGTAAAAAGGGGGCTGCCAAGATAGGTTACGGCAACTGCCGCGGTACTGGCCACTGCGTAATACCCGAAGGTTTTTAGCGGCAAAATTTTAATCAAAATTATTTTATCCAATTGAAACAATATCAATCCAAGAATGGAATTAATACTCATCCCCGCAGCAAATCGCCAGACTGATTGCAATTGAGATATCTGAAATCTGGATGCAGTGTCAACTTTTGGCAAGCGACCCCATAAAATAATTCCTGAGGCTAAGGAGCCGATCAATGCAATGCTGAGCTGAAATGAAAAAAAGATATCTAATGTAGGGGATATTAGTGCCAAAGCCAACACTACTCCACCAAAACGCAGTGCCGCAAAAGTGATGTTAATGAGATTACCTAAAATATGCCGCTGAAGGCCAAATACGCCACCAACGTAAAGACTCATCGGTCCCTGTAAAGCTGCGGTCAGTCCCATAAGTACCACGGCGTTCTGCACTACATTTGAATCAAGAGAGCCGGGGTTAATCCAATACTTGGTAATGAAAGGGGCGACTGCTACAATTACAATACCAATCAGTAAAGAAAGACCCCAATATAAGGCCTGCATGGTTTTGAGCAGGCTTCGCATTTGCCAAGCATGATTCGGCAAAGCCGAATATCGGGCAAACTCACGACTCAGGGTTGAGCTAAGCCCCAGGTCTGCCAGTCTCAGTAACGCACTCAATGAAACAGAAAATCCGATAAGACCGTAATTTTCAATTCCAAGATACTTAATATACAAAGGAACAAACAAGAACCCTAGTACAGCCTGGCAAAAAGTCCCAACATAGTTGGCCACAGCATTTCGGCGAATAGAGATTGCTTTTTGCGACATATTTTCCATCGAAGCACTATATTTTTTCAGAATTAAGCATTAATATCAATCCCGTTTTTGAATTCGATTCATGCGTTATATCAAACTTCAATGTTAATCACTCTTGCTCGGTTTCATGTTGACGTTTCAGATCATAAATTAGTTGGTGCAGTCACCCAATTGAAATCATAGCGACTATTTAGAGCTTTGCAAAATTATCTATCTCATTACCCGTGAATACACTACAGGAACAGTTTTCCGATGTTTCTTTTTAAAAAGAACTCCTTCGTTTCATTGCGGTGTGTATTCTGGAACTATTTCTTTGAGTTTTAATTTAATACCTTTTGCGTCGTATCGATTTGCGGTCTTAACCAACTCGTCAAGTTTATGATAGAGTTGTTTTCTGGCTTCCTGCTGATTTTTTGCGCCATTGAAGTGGTTGTTGGAACGCAGGACCATGACCTTTTCATGGCCAGTTGACAGAATATCTTCTCCAATCGTGATCAGTTCTTCGTTTAGTTTTTCACCTTCACGCAAGCCGGTATAAACAATTTTGATGTCCGCATCCGGCTCTTTTCCCGAAAGACGAATTAAGTCCCGCGCCATATCAGCGATATTTACGGGCGTTCCCATCCTCAAGATAAAGATTTCACCACCCTCCCCCATTGTGCCGGCCTGCAAGATCATCCGCGATGCTTCGGTTATCGTCATGAAAAAGCGGTTTACTTCCGGATGCGTGACCGTTACCGGCCCGCCTTGCTCGATTTGACGGCGGAAAAGGGGAATTACGGAACCGGACGAACCCACTACATTGCCAAACCGGACGGCCATAAACCGTGTACCGTTTCCCTGCTGGCACTGCATTATCAATTCCGTCACTCGTTTACTGGCACCCATGACATTGGCCGGGCGAACGGCTTTATCAGTAGAAACCAGAACAAATCTATCCACACGATGTATGATAGCCATTTCCATAACCACACGGCTGCCAACAATATTATTGAAAACGGCCTGCCATGGATTTTTCTCCATCATGGGCACATGCTTATAAGCCGCCGCGTGAAACACAACTTCGGGTTTGTACTTTTCAAAAATTTCATTCATTAAAGCTTCATCCTGCACCTGTCCCAGAATTGGTTGACAGTGGTGATAATAATTTTCGTTTTGCATTTCCATTTGGATGTTGAACAGATTGGATTCATTTGAGTCCAGCAAAAGGAGATTGCGAGGCTGATATTTAATGACCTGTCTGCATAACTCAGAACCGATAGAACCGCCGCATCCAGTGATAAGAATGGTTTTTCCGTCAAGATAATTGCGGATGCCTTTAATATTCAAATGGACGGGCGACCGTCCCAGCAGATCTTCATAGCTGATGTCCCGGAGTAATTTTACGCTGACCCGGCCGTCAATCAGCTCGCCGATACCGGGCAATATTTTATAAGAGGTGTTGCATTTCTGACAAGCATCTACAATGCGCCTGATTTGATCGCCTGTGGCGGAAGGAACCGCAATAAATATTTGCTGAACACCTTCCCTTTTTATAATTTTAGGCAAGCCCTCAACAGAACCCAATACCCGTATTCCATGAATTGTCAGTCCCCGTTTTTCCACATCGTCATCAATAAAGCCTACAACATCATATTGCAATATGTTGTTATCCATGATTTCCCGTAAAATTTTTTCTCCGGCGTTGCCGGCGCCAATGATCAATACTTTTATTAACGGGATATTGACCGGTGGATAAACATTTGCCCTTGAATACAAGCCCAACGTATAGAAAGAACGAATAGCCATGCGCAATCCACCAGTCAGAATGAATGAGATAATGCCATCGGCGACAAATACGCTACGGGAATATCCTTCGAACCTGTTGATGGTCAAAATAATCACCATAATAATTAACATCGATAAGAAACAGGCCTGAGCCAGCAACCAAAAGTCGCGCACGCTGGTGTAACGCCACATACCGCTGTAAAGCCCTAACAAAAGGAAGATAGTAATTTTCAGCGGAACCATCCAGAGAAGCAAGCTATAGATTTGTTTAATGTCAATATGGGCAAAAGAAAATTCAAAGCGAATCAGATATGATAAACAAAGGGCAACGATAAAGATGGAAATATCCATAAATATCATCAAATAAAATTTCGGATTTTTAAGTTGAAACTTTGTAATCATGTTATTGTTACCCGCTCTATTGAAATCTTTACAAAACTTCTATATTCGTCATACCGGACTTCAGATCCCGGCGCATGAACTAAAAGTCACGCGAGGTTATCTGAGACCGATATGACATAATTGATGGTTTTAGACAGTTATGTAAAGATCTCGAGATACAGCTCCGCTCTCTGAGTTACACAGGCGAACGGAACAACTGATTTTACCTAAAATCATGAGAACCCCAAAGCAAGCTTTGGAAACCCATTCGAAAGCTCGCTGCTGATTATTATACCCATGCTTATAATGGGTATAAGTAATTTTTATTCAACTTTTTAAGTATGCATATATTGTATAATTTTACAATATTTATTTGGATTTGTCACTATTTTAGATTGCCGGATCGCCAGTCTTTCGCAAGGGACACTGCACGGTAATGACAAGGCAGAGATTACTGCCACAACTGAATCAGGACAGTTCGACTGGCCAATTCCGCTGCGCTTTGTTTGCGGAATTGGAGTCTCATTGGAACATTTCCGCATCATTGTTTATATAGCAGGGCGTATTGCGGCCGATAAAATCAAATAGCGATGTTCGATGGCGGATATCCTGCGCCACATCCCTTGTCCATGCCGATAAAGAATAATCATAAACTGTTCGCGAATCCCTACCCAAAAACATGCGCAGCGGAATGGATATAGCAATGCCCTTATCATGATAACCATTATTATATGGATCACTAAAGACTGATGTATTTGTTATGCTGTACCAGGCCGAAAGAACAACGCCATTGAAGAAAAATTTGGAAATAGTTATACGCGTTCCTTTATCACCGGCTAAAAATTTACCCGCCTTAACATCTACAGCCATTTCCACTTCGGGTAGATTCAATCGCGCATTGAGAAATTCGGTATCATAATGATCTCTGAAATCGTCATTCAATTTAAAAGGATTAGCCGTATCTCTCTTCTTCACTAAAGATCCGCTAAGGCCTGCTAAAATGCGTCCCTTAAATAAAGGAACGGCAACCTCCGTATCCAGTCCGGCATATTCGGTTTCCAATAATCCGGCGGCAAACTTCCCGAATATTTCATGCTTTGTTTTTCCTATTTGCTCAAACATCAAGTTACTCAAAGCCATATCTTTCTTCAGGTATTCTGCAAAGTCCGAACGCACAGGTATTGATAACGGCTCATTGACTGTAGAAATGTTATTCACCGGATAACCTTCCGCACCCACTACCAATGACGCACCCTTCCATGGATGCAAGGCTAACCATCCCGAGGCGCCGATTCTTTCTTTCAAGAATCCCGAAGGATCGTTTAAAAACAGTTGGAGTTCCGGCTTGATGCCGTAAGTAAAATATTGCCTATAGCTCTGGTGCATCTCCGGTATTTCATAAAGATTCGTTTTAATATCGGCTAGGGATAAATATTCATTCACCTTGAAAATGCCGGTTTCAAAATTATGGAGGTCTTCCCGATCGGTGGCGAATGATATTATCGGGATGCCTCGCTCCATCAAAATAACATTAATGCGTTGGATGTTGTTTGGTAAAAGTTGATCGATAACTTTCAGGATAATACCAATCGCGCGGGTATTGTAATAGTAACGATCATTGGCCGCTTCCACCCAAATTTCAGAATCGCGGATCATAACTCCGATATTACGAAAACCGGAAGCGTAAAGGCCGCGGCTGATTCGCCCGGTCAGCGGATCATTTTTATATTCCTCCTTTTCCCTATACAACATATCGTAAATCGGAATTAACGGTTTTTCCAGATTAAAAGTAAAAGATAAATTAACGCCGATTTGATCGCCGCGTTGATAGCTAACATCTAATTCAGCCCAATCCACCGGCTTGAAACGCACACCATAATTAATTTTTGAAGGTACCGAATCCGTAAAATATTTTTTCTGCGCCGGATCATTTGTTTGATTTTGATATTGAATGGGATTGTACTCGACCATCAAAGAAAATTTTGAAGAAGGCGCAAACTGAATCCCGCCAAAGACCTGAGCATCAGCAAACCATTGCCGTTGATTTTGAAATATTTCCACTCCGAATTCTTCAGATGGCAGCGGTTGCCTGCCAAAGCGGCCGTTGCCCACGCCGATTGTAAAATCAAAGGGGAATATCTGTTTGCTGGCAACCAGGTATTGACTGCTATAAAGCCTTGTCCCGGTAGGGTCCATTATTCCCAGGGCTAGTGCCGGCCAGTATTTCCCTTCGCGGATAAACTGATACTTGAAGTCAACAGCTTTGTCTCTATAATTGCCGTAATCTTTAAAAAGAGGATCAGTGCTGTTGGGAGCTACCCCGATTATCTCCGTCACCCGACCATTTATTTCTAAGCCTTGCAGCGGACTTACCGTGCCATAATAATAACGGTAAGGATCGACCTGACTAAATCCAAATCTGTATTTGCCATATTCCAATACTCTTGCTGTCGGTATTTCCATCAAGCCAGTTGACCCCCAATTTGTGGGACTGGTGAAGGGGGAATCAGCAGCAAAAGACATCGCCGGCGATAAAATAAGTATGGTAAAAAATGTCAGGGAAAGAAATAAATTGTTATAAGTATTCTTCAGAAGTGTATCTGCTCTTTTCATTAATATTTTTAGATTAATTATTTATCGACCCTAATCTGCCGGTTTTGGTTAAGGATGGATAAAAGTTGTGGTAGGGATTCCTCTCTCCCCGATGGTTATTATTCTGATTTCTGACTACTCAAGATCAAACTCTAAAAAACTTTATTAATTGGTGACAAACTGTAAAATTTATCAACCTGTCACCATTCTGACCGGATTGTTAGTCGTAATCTGACTCCAGCTACTCCCGTCCCATATACCACCTCCGGCGAAGGAGCCATACAAGTTCGACCCTGATAAAAAATCGTACATTTACAAAAGGAATGTTCAATTAATTTGTCCTACTGATTTATTTTAAAGCAACTAATTTGCAGCTTTGGGTGGAGCTGGTGGCACTGCTGATTTATCTGGTGGTGCCGGTGGCACTGCTGATTTATCTGGTGGTGCTGGTGGCACTGCTGATTTATCGGGTGCAGATGGTAGCACTGCTGATTTATTGGGTGGAGCTGGTGGCACTGCTGATTTATTGGGTGGTGCCGGAGCAAATTGTGCTGACCCTTTATCTTTGTTGCATTTTTCTACTGCGATATATAATAAGGTAACTAATAGCATAACTACAAAAATAGCAAATATTTTTTTCATTAACGGCTAATCTCCTTTCAAAGATTTAAGAACTTGGTTATATGTTGCAAGCCTTTGTGTTATTAATATTTTATAATACGACTTTGAGGGGTCTTGTCAAGAATAAATTTAATAATGTCTCTTGATTATTTTTTAGCATTTTTATGATGCTTAACCGGTCAAGATCCTAAGCTTATTATATCATGTTTGAACTTCCCCCAGTTTAATGGACAATTCGTTAAGCTGCAAGTTTAAATTGATACATTTCACATGGCGTTCTATATCCAAGTGCCAAATGGATACGCTTACGATTGCAAAACTGCCCAATATACACAAAGATACTCTGCCGTACCTGGGCACGATGCACATAACGATTGTGGAATACATGCTCCCTTTTTAGTGTGCCGAAAAAACTTTCAACAGGAGCGTTATCCCGGCAGTTACCTTTGCGAATCATACTACAGATTGCCCCATATTTTGCCAGTATGTCCTGATAATCGGTGTTGACATATATATGATTAATATTTCTTGACATACAAAACCTTTCTTGCTATATCTACAAATATCATAAACAATGTCTTATCAATACGAGATTCGTAAATTTTCCAGAATTAGGAGGTTACATTGATGAGAAATCACAAAAGGACAACCCCAATCTTCCTTTCAGTTCTGTTCGTGTTGTTCATCTCTGCCTGCATTTCTGAGACATCAATAATATCTCCGAATGAAGCTGTCGTAAAAAAGAAGTAACAAAAGAAAAAAAACAAGAAGTAAAAGAACAAAATAACCACTATTTCAAAGCCAAAGAACCACAAAGATAATACCGTAGGCTAATAAAACCTTCGGTTATGACATTTATATGGCAGGTCTTTAGTGCATACCGGGATTGCCGGGGAATGAAGGTTTTACGACCAGGGAAAGAGCGTAAAAAAAGTTGCCGAATTTGTGGTGAAGAAAATAAGGAACAACGAGATGCCGCCTACGGTGACAATCTAGGATTTGAACACTATGGGTGTA
>Ga0209777_10003424_pt1 | contig 19717 bp, 17 predicted proteins | sample FrelakmetHBP12HB_FD_187147 | JGI IMG/M metagenome (GOLD analysis project Ga0209777, IMG submission 187147) | Freshwater lake sediment microbial communities from the University of Notre Dame, USA, for methane emissions studies -HBP12 HB (SPAdes)... | ecosystem: Environmental > Aquatic >...
CGGTCAGCGGAAACCTTGTCTCCGTGACCGGGCTGGTCAGTGTCTCAGGCAACCTCGTTAATGTCACAGGGTTCGTATCGGTCTCGGGCAACCTGGTGAGCATCACAGGACTGGTCTCGGTGTCAGGGAACATCGTTGCAACCTCTGTCTCTGGCAACCTTGTTTCAGTCACCGGGCTTGTCAGCGTTTCAGGCAACCTTGTCAATGTCACAGGATTTGTATCGGTCTCGGGGAACCTTGTAAGTGTCACGGGCCTCGTTAGTGTTTCAGGCAACCTCGTAGGGATTGCATCCGGTCTCTGGTTGGCCTCTGGAATTGTTGTGGTCACCAGTGTCTCCGGCAACCTCGTTTCAGTCACAGGAATAGTCAGTGTCTCAGGAAATTTGGTCAACGTCACAGGGTTTGTATCGGTCTCCGGCAATCTTGTATCCGTCACCGGATTGGTCAGTGTCTCAGGTAACTACGTTGTAATATTCTCCGGCGGGACCATTCCAGTATCCATGGTATCAGGCGCTGCAGCGTTGTTCAGTGGCCAATATCTGGCCTCTGGACAGGTCGTAGCTATAAGCGGTCAGCTGGTCAATGTCACAGGATTTGTCTCGGTATCAGGCAACCTCGTATCAGTCACAGGATTGGTCTCGGTGTCAGGAAATATCGTCACAACCTCTGTCTCCGGAAACCTTGTCAGTGTCACAGGATTGGTCAGTGTCTCCGGCAACCTCGTATCGGTCACCGGATTGGTCAATGTCTCAGGCAACCTCATCAATGTCACAGGGTTCGTATCGGTCTCGGGTAACCTTGTAGGCATCGCATCCGGTCTCTGGTTGGCCTCTGGAATTGTTGTGGTCACCAGCGTTTCAGGCAACCTCGTTTCAGTCACAGGATTGGTCTCGGTCAGCGGCAACCTTGTTTCAGTCACAGGATTGGTCTCGGCGTCGGGCAACTACGTCGTTGTATTCTCAGGCAGCACAATCCCAGTTTCTATTGTATCATCTCTGATTTTGAGCGGTCAATATCTGGCCTCTGGACAGGTCGTAGCTATAAGCGGTCAGCTGGTCAACGTAACCGGTGCAGTATCTGTTAGCGGAAACCTTGTCTCTGTGACCGGACTGGTCAGCGTGTCTGGCAACCTCATGAGCGTCACCGGGTTGGTCAGTGTCTCCGGCAATCTTGTATCGGTCACCGGCTTGGTCTCGGTATCAGGGAACCTCGTGGGGATTGCATCGGGTCTCTGGTTGGCCTCTGGAATTGTTGTAGTTACAAACGTCTCAGGCAATCTTGTGTCAGTCACCGGACAGGTCAGCGTCTCGGGCAATCTAGTATCGGTCACAGGATTGGTTAGTGTAAGTGGAAATATCCTCTCTGTCGCTTCGGGTGTTTATCTTGCATCAGGTCTTTGGTTGGCCTCGGGACAGGTAGTAGCGGTCAGTGGTCAACTGGTCAATGTCACGGGATTTGTATCGGTCTCCGGCAACCTCGTTTCAGTCACAGGACTGGTCTCGGTGTCAGGAAATATCGTCACAACCTCTGTCTCGGGTAACCTAGTATCGGTCACGGGATTGGTCAGTGTCTCAGGCAACCTTGTGAGTGTCACAGGACTGGTCTCAGCATCAGGCAACTATGTTGTGGTCTTCTCAGGCAGTACAATCCCAGTCTCGATTGTATCATCTCTGATTTTGAGCGGTCAGTACCTAGCCTCGGGACAGGTCGTAGCTATAAGTGGTCAACTGGTCAATGTTACAGGGTTTGTATCGGTCTCTGGAAACCTTGTTTCAGTCACAGGACTGGTCTCGGTATCAGGCAACTACGTTGTGGTGTTCTCCGGCGGGACCATTCCAGTCTCTGTCGTCTCAGGGTCGGCCGCCTTGTTGAGTGGTCAATATCTGGCTTCCGGACAGGTTGTAGCGGTCAGTGGTCAACTGGTCAATGTCACAGGATTTGTGTCGGTCTCCGGTAATCTCGTTTCAGTCACCGGACTGGTCTCGGCATCAGGCAACTATGTTGTGGTCTTCTCAGGCAGTACAATCCCGGTCTCGATTGTATCGTCTCTGATTTTGAGCGGTCAATATCTAGCCTCGGGACAGGTCGTAGCTATAAGTGGTCAACTGGTCAATGTCACTGGACTGGTGTCTGTCTCAGGCAACCTCGTATCAGTGACCGGACTGGTCAGTGTCTCAGGCAATCTTGTATCAGTCACGGGAGCTATTGCAGCCTCTGCCTCGGGTAACCTTGTATCAGTGACCGGAATAGTCAGTGTCTCAGGCAACCTTGTTTCAGTCACGGGATTGGTCTCGGCATCAGGCAACTATGTTGTGGTCTTCTCAGGCAGTACAATCCCAGTCTCGATTGTATCTTCTCTCATCCTGAGCGGTCAATATCTGGCCTCTGGACAGGTCGTAGCTATAAGTGGTCAGCTGGTCAATGTCACCGGACTCGTGTCTGTCTCGGGGAACCTTGTTTCTGTCACAGGATTGGTCTCAGTATCAGGCAACTACGTTGTAGTGTTCTCTGGTGGTACTATTCCAGTATCCATGGTCTCAGGAGCCGCAGCGTTGTTCAGTGGCCAGTATTTGGCCTCGGGACAGGTCGTAGCCATAAGTGGTCAGCTCGTCAATGTCACCGGACTCGTGTCGGTCTCGGGCAACCTGGTCAATGTCACAGGGTTTGTATCGGTCTCCGGTAACCTCGTAAGTGTCACAGGTTTGGTATCGGTCAGCGGTAACCTCGTTTCAGTAACGGGTATTGTATCCGTGTCCGGAAACCTCGTCTCGGTAACTGGCGTTACCTCGATGTCCGGCAACTACGTTGTCGTGTTCTCCGGCGGGACCATTCCAGTTTCAGTCGTCTCAGGGTCGGCCGCTTTGTTGAGCGGTCAATACCTGGCCTCAGGACAGGTCGTAGCGGTCAGTGGTCAATTGGTCAATGTCACTGGACTGGTATCTGTCTCAGGCAACCTCGTATCAGTGACCGGAATAGTCAGTGTCTCTGGTAATCTGGTATCAGTGACCGGACTGGTCAGTGTTTCAGGGAACCTCGTATCAGTGACCGGACTGGTCTCAGCGTCAGGTAACTACGTCGTGGTATTCTCAGGCAGCACAATCCCAGTCTCAATTGTATCATCTCTGATATTGAGCGGTCAATATCTAGCCTCGGGCCAGGTCGTGGCCATAAGTGGTCAGTTGGTCAATGTCACAGGATTGGTATCAGTCAGTGGTAATCTTGTTTCAGTGACCGGACTGGTCAGTGTCTCGGGCAATTTGGTGTCTGTGACCGGGCTCGTCAGCGTGTCGGGCAACCTTGTGTCGGTCACAGGCGTAACCTCGATGTCCGGGAACTATGTTGTCGTGTTCTCGGGCTCCACAATCCCAGTATCGATAGTGTCTGGGGTCGTATCGGTCACCGGGCTGGTCAGTGTTTCGGGAAACATTGTTACCGTTGCGTCCGGTCTATGGTTGGCCTCGGGAAATATTGTAACGGTGTCGGGCAATGTCGTATACGCCTCCGGCGTCCTTGCCGTGATTTCGGGCGGTGTTCTTCCAGTGACCATAGTATCCGGAACGACTTTCTCAGGTCTCACAAGTTTTCAGAATGCTCGTCGTAATGTAACTTATCATGCGCTCTTCCAGACCAGTGGTTTAGACGCCGGTTCCATTGCAACCATATCTACTACAAGCCCAGTATACGGAGAAATATTGTGGGTATCGATTGGACAGACATCAGGTGCGATAACCGGTAACAAGAATTATGCATACGGTCTGTATCAGCTCAATAGTTTCATAGTGTCGGGTCTTGCCGTGGTCGCCGCGAACCGTGGCCCCTGCGACCCGTCCGACGCCGCCACCCAGGCTTCCCTTTATTCCTACGCTAGTGGCGATGCCACCAATGCTTACTGGCTCTATTACGATAACGTTGCCTATATGAGCGGGACCTTGGCGATGGGTCTCCCGATAAGGTGGGATTTCAGGGACCCGGCGTGCGGAGGAAAGGGTCCGATATTCCGTAGCGGTAAGGCACTACAGGTCAGGCAACAAGGTGGTGGAGCACAGGCAGCGGGTACTTATTATCAGGTCGAGATGTGCTGGATTGAGCGCAACTCCGGAGCGGAGTTCTGAGATAGTATGAGAATGACTCTTAAAGTGGGTAAATACACGAGTATGGTGGTGTGACAATGGCACTCAGACGTGTCAATACGGGAGGACAACGTTCTTACCAATATTCTCACGGTGCCGTTAGGAACCGGAACGGTAGGATTTGGCTCGCGGATGTGCTTTTTAGTGTAACGAAGGTCGTGGAAGTCTCTTACAGCGATGATAACGGCATCCACTGGTCTGCCGCAAAACAAATTTCACAGAATGATAGCTATGATTCCTATGGCCCTCATATGGCGATAGACGGCGGAGGGAATGTACATTGTGTCTGGGTCGATACGAGCGGTGCTTTACAATACTCACGGCATGATGACACGGCCGGACCGACCAGTTTCACGATACCAGTAGCAATCGCAACGGGATTGGGCGCAGCATCACAACCACCTAGGATATGTATAGCTTCGAACAATAAAACTCTGGTCATATCGACAAGCGGCACGTCGGCGGCACCGGCGACCTATCTTTATACTTATTCTTCGGATAACGGGGTGTCGTGGTCTGGCGGAGGCAGTGTCGAAACTATAACGGGTCTCTATGGTCTCTGTGCTGATAGTGCAGGGAACATACACTTCGTTTTTTCCAAGAGCGATGGAGCTCATTTGCAGATATATCATAGAAAATGGACGGGAGCAGCTTTTACAGCTCCGACGGCTCTGACGGCAGATGCGAATTTTGACCAAGACACGCCCGATATAGCCGTGGACACTTCGGATAATCTTAACGTGGTGTGGTGTGGTCGTCACACCGGTGACAATGGGAATATAAATCCGCGATTTATCCAATATTCCAGCGGAGCGTGGGGCGCGATTGTGAATATCAGGGATGCAACAAGGCTTGGTGTCAGTTATCCAACGATATCTTATGCAAGTAGTAGTGGATATCTTTACGTTATGACTTTGGGAGGGGAGAACGGAGGTCTTACCGATATGGTCGAACAATATACGTCAACGAACGGGGGAACATCATGGTCTCTCACCGGCAGTGATATTTCCGCCTCATCGTCTTCCTATCCCGGACTTATGTATCAAAGATGGCCGCTATGGGTATTACCAGCCACGGGTTGGGCTCTGACATATACTAATAATAATCCGACGACCGACCATGATGCTGTTTGGTGTTACGACGATGCGGTTTTAGCATGGAATGACCTAGCATCCGGTGGTCTGATTTTCATCTTCGCAGGACCGAAGGTCTGAATCGGTCCATTTACTTTTCCACACGTCGATATATTTTTATAGTATTATCTTTATTATAATATAGATGAGCTTTTCCGATGAAGAGACCGATTTCGAGGTCGTTGAAAGGAACGGTCTGTCTACCGACACAATCGACAAGTTGAAAGAAATCGGGGTCTTTTTTGCGGTCGATGCCGCTGTTATGGTCGCAATCTACAAATTATGGAAACCCCCGGTGGAGATAATGACTATTTTTGGTACGATATTATTCATAGCGTTCGCGGGAGCTATGCTTTCCGTGAGAGCCATCGAATAGTCGTCGTCCCGGGTTATGCCGGTATCGTGCTCTCGAACCCTCTCGCTGAATGATAACCTTCTTATATATAAGTGGACGATTGGTTAGCCGTGCGAGGTGGCTTGGATGGCATGGCAGAACCGTCACGTTGATGTGCTTATAGCAATCCCCCACTCGGGCGGGGAAGTATACTTTGACTGGGCGATGGAATTCGCGAACCTCAGGGCCGCCGCTCCTCCGAACACCTTTGTAACGAGCGCGCCGGAGCCGCAAATAGACATCGCCAGGGAAAAATTGTGTGAGATAGCTCTGCAATTGAATGCCAAATATATTTTCTTTCTCGACTCCGATGTCCTTGTTCCGCGTGATACTATCCAGAAATTGATGAGACACAATCTTCCCATAGTAGCGGGATTGTATGCTCGCCGATATCATCCCTGCTGGAACCAGATGTTGTTGTGGGTGAAGGACGAGAAAGGTAACGAGGGTTTCACGCCAATCGCCGAAGGATGCTACGAGAAGGATGCATTAATCCAATGCGATGCCGTAGGTTTCGGTTGCGTCCTTATCCAGTGCGATGCATTAAAGCATATGGAGAAACCATGGTTCCGGTGGACGGAGCATAAGACGATTTCCGGTGGAATGAGCGAAGATTTTTATTTTTGTAGAAGAGCCCGCGAATCGGGATATAAAATCCACTGTGACACTTCCATCGTATGTCGGCATATGGGACCGATAAAGGTCCTCCCGAGCATCGGTGCACAAGGATTGTTCGAGTTCAAACAGGCCGGTCAAATCATCGGGGACCTGTGAGGTTGCGGTATGGATTTAAGAACGGTCATGAATATCGAGGTCAGCAGTCTCTGCGACAACAAATGTCCTTACTGCCCGGCCCAGAAACAGAAAGAGCACCGCGAGGTCGGGCTCATGACCATGGAGACCTTCATGAAGTCGATGAAGGTCGTGGAGTACTGTGTCAAGAAAGGGACACAGACAGAGCTCAATCTTTTCGGTATCGGTGAGCCGACCCTGAACCCGAAGCTCGTCGAAATGGTCAAGTACGCGAGAGACCACCTGCCTCCGAGGATTGAGCTGCACCTCAATACGAACGGAAATCGGATGACCTTGAACTATGCGAAATCGTTGAAGGATGCTGGTATTACGCATGTCGATGTCACAGGGCATGAGCCCCTCGTAGCCGCGAAGGCCGTAGTAGCCTTGAAACACCATAGGATTTATCGTGGGCTCTCGCGGGATTTCATAGAGTTCCCGAACACCTGGGCCGGTCAGGTCGAATGGCTGGAGCCCGACTACGAGGTGATTATCCATGTCGAATGTCCATGGTTGAAAAAAGGCCAGGTCATGATTACGTGGGACGGCAAGCTCGCTACCTGTTGCATGGACGCTTTCGGTCGTGGTGTCGTTGGTACCGTGGACGATGACCTGGACAAAATAAATTTGAAGGAATATGAGCTGTGCAAGACATGCCATCATATGCTGACCCGTTACCGTCAATTATCCAATGGGACCGTGGTCGATTTGAAAGGGGGTCCGCGGATTTGAAAATCAATACTATCAATCATATCGAGGTTTCGAGTCTTTGCAGCAATTCATGTCAATATTGTCCCGCGAGCAAAGTGTGGGAGCACAGGAACACCGGATTGATGACAAAGGAAACCTTCGACAAGGTCATAGAGTTCATGGATGTGCTCGTTGCCCGGGGTACGCAGACAGAGGTCAACCTGCACGGCATCGGCGAACCGACGTTGAATCCCCTGCTCGTGGATTTCGTGAAGGTCGCGAGAGAACACATCCCACCGCGTTTCAATGTCCATATAAATACCAATGGGAATCATATGACGGATGAGCTCGCTGAAGGTCTGAAGAAAGCGGGTATCAATAGTATAGACATAACGGCCCACAAACCGTACAACGCTGCGACGTGCATAAGGATTCTGTCTAAACATACAATAACGGGAAGCGTATCCCTGGACTTCGTGATGAGACCTCACGACTGGGCTGGACAGGTCGACTGGTTCAAGGCAGACTATTCCATCGAATGTGGCTGGCTCAAAAATGGCATGGTCATGGTCCTGTGGGACGGAACGATTGTGTCCTGTGGCATAGATGCTTTCGCCACGAAGAAGCTCGGGAACGTGCACGATGGACCCGCGAAATGCGAGCAAATCGAGCTTGAGCCTTTTGACCTTTGCAAGAAGTGTCATCATTACATTACCAAAGAGGTGGTACCGAATGGACCGATTTGACTGGCTGCGAAGCAAAGTATTTGGGAGGATTTTGGATATAGGATGCAACAAAGGCGACCTTCTGAGGGGCACTCCCTTCGCACCGAATACCATGGGCTGTGACCTCGATACCTGGGAGGTTCCTTACGGTCTCGGGTTCAAACAGGCCGATGCCCACGAATTGCCCTTCAAGGATGGAGAGTTCAATTGTTCCTTGCTCGGAGAAATCCTCGAACATGTCAAGGACCCCGTTAAAGTACTGAAAGAAGCCCGTCGAGTGGTCAACGGGTACGTTGTACTGACGGTACCAAATGAGTATTGTTACGACGATAAAACGGAGGTCCTCACACTTGACGGGTTTAAGTATTTCAAAGAATTAGAGATGACCGATGAGATAGCCACAATGAACCAGAAAACGGGTTACCTTGTTTACCATCGTCCCACTCGGATAATTCACAATAAACACAACGGTCCTATGATTAAGTTTAAAGGAGCGTTGTATGATTTGTGTGTTACTCCAAACCACCGAATGTGGGTACGTAAGAGTTCGTATGCACATTATCATGGTGATATGAGTTTTGGGTTCATGGATGCCGCTGAAGTCTATAATCGGTGTCATTCAGATATCGAAATGTGTAAGTACGCGAATTGGGTCGGGGAGGAGCAGAAGTGGTTCAACCTTGGTGGACGCAGAGTCCGCATGGATGATTGGTTGAGATTCTTGGGATGGTACATATCCGAGGGTAGTAGATACTATTATGCCAAAAGAAGGATGTACTGTGTGTTTATAGGGCAGAGAAAGGAAGTTAATCGCCCGAAAATAATGAGTATAGTTCAGAGGTTGGGACTTCACGCATCATTGAACAAAAATGGAATAACAATTTATTCCAAGATGTTATACAACTTCCTGGCTCCCATAGGCAAAACGAAGGAAGGAACTATTCACGTTCCAGGATATGTAAAACGTCTCTGTAAGAGGCAATTGTGGGTATTCTTCGAATGTCTTATGGCGGGTGATGGTCATTGGACGAAGAGAAAAGGCGGAGGAGCGTTCTATATCACCAAGACCAAGAAATTAGTAGATGACGTTATGGAGATATTGTTGAAACTCGGATGGTGTGGGTCTTATACACGATGCCATAGTGAACTTGGTTCTTGGTACTCGGTTTCAATTAATAGGTATAAGTTAACACCTCGCATCGAAGGAAAAGTGAGTAAGATACATTATCAAGGAGACGTGTGGTGTGTTACCGTTCCGAACCATCTTATTTATGTCCGAAGAAATGGTAAATGCGTCTGGTGCGGAAATAGTTGGCATCCAGACCTCAGACCCATGATGTCCCTGGAGGACCGTATCAAGGCCGATAATACGACCTACGATGCTATCATCAAGCACAACACCACCGATAGGCCCGAATGCAAAGGTATCACTGATGATAAAGTGAACCCCCATCTCTGGCACGTCCGTAATTATACCCTCGATACATTGACCGAGGATATCGAGAAAGCAGGACTGAGATACAAAATCGAGATGCTCAGCTACGATGGCTGGTGCTTTTTCGTGGGGATATTGAAATGACGACAATATACATGTTCGATGTGGATGATACGCTCGAAATCAGTCGAGGACCCGTCAAGTTGTCCCAGTTGGTCAAGCTGAAACAGGAAGGGAACATCATCGGGATTTGTGGCAACTGGGCCGGGTTCGCGAACGCGGTCAATGGATGGCAAAACCTGATTTCAATCCTGAGTCCCATAGGTACGTCCAAGGCATCCGTGCTATATCAAATCAAGACCTACATTCGTGCCGACAGGTATGTTCTCGTCGGGAACCATCCCGTCGACTTCATCGAGGCGAGAGATTCGGGGTTCGAGTTCGTCAAAGAGGACGAGTTCAAGGGAGGGCTTTAGATGAAAATCCTCGCAATCAGCGCTATGGCAATCGAGACTCCAGCAAAATCGTACGGGGGGCTCGAAACCGTTGTCTATAATCACTGTAAAGGCCTGGCCGACCTCGGCGAAGACGTCACGCTCCTGGGAGCCAAAGGAAGTGTCGCCCCAAAGGGCGTGAAATGCTGGGAGCTCGAAGAACCGGGGCTTTTCGATATCTCCGAGGAGAAAGCCTTCTGGTGGTACAGGCACATCCTTCCGGAGTATGATGTTGTTCTCGACCATTCATGGTACAAGTGGACCCTGATGGCCGGGGACTATCTGCCGGTCATCAGCACGATGCATTCGCCCTGTCCTTACAACCGTACCCCTCCAAAGAAATATCCGATGTTCTGCGGTGTCAGCACCGAGCATTCGATTCTCGCGAGCAAGGTCCTCGGGCTCCCGGTCAGGACGACGTGGAACTCCGTCGATGTCGCTCGGTTCCCTTTCTCCAAATCTCCGGGAGATAATACTCTCCTCTCTATCAATCGTATCGACCCCGACAAGGGAATTCACGTGTTCATCGACTGGGTGAGCCGTCTTGACGGAAAGTTCAAGGGCGATATCGTGGGCGATGATTCTCTCGTCCGCGACCCCGTCTATCCTCAGAACGTCCGGAAGTCGTGCGAGCTCTACAAGATAAAGTTCAGCGGCAAGGTCAGTCACGAGGACAAGCTTCAGAAAATCAAGGACTGCAGGGCGGTCGTGCTCCTGCCTCAGGCCCCGAAATATTACGAGGTGTTCGGGTTGGCGGCAGTGGAGGCCAATGCCATGGGCAAGCCCGTGATTTGCACGCCGAACTGTGGTCTAAAGAGCGTAATCGAGAACGGTGTGACGGGGTTCCATGTCGAGACCTTCGCCCAGTTCAAGGATGCCGTGGAAAAGCTCGATACCATAAGCCCCGAGGCGTGCCGGAAACAGGCCGAGAAGTTCGATATTCCGGCCATAACACCGAAGTACCGAGATATGATTAAGAAGGTCAACGAGGGCTGCAGGTGGTGAAAGGGACGCCGGTTTTCACAACGGACTGGTTCAGTATGCACATCCCTGTGTGGCTGGAATTATTGGCCGAGTTCAAGGACCGTCCTGTGAAATTCCTTGAGGTCGGGTCCTATGAGGGCCGTTCCTGTATCTGGCTCTGCGAGAACGTCCTTACGCACCCAGATGCCCGCATCGTTTGTGTAGATACCTTCAAAGGCAACGATGAGATGGCCCCTCAGGATAAGGTTGGTATTTTCGAGCGGTTCATGAACAATGTAGGCCCCTTCGGTTCGAAGATTGAAAAAGTGATGGCAATGGAATCCGGGACTGCGCTCCGTTCGTTCCCGTCCATCGAGACCTTCGATTTCATATACATCGATGGGTGTCATCGGAGCCGTAACGTACTAGAGGATGCAGTGCTGTCATTTCCTCTGTTGAAAACAGGCGGAATCATGCTCTTCGACGATTATGGCGGGCTCCCCGGAGTGAACTGCACGGCCGTCGGGGTCGACTCCTTCCTGCGGTGCTATGCAGAAAGAGATAGTGATAACGTCAAGGTCATTATGAAGGCGTATCAGTTGGCAATTCGAAAGGTATGAACGATGAACGGAGATACCCGACCGGCCTTATATCAAAGGTGGTATGAATGGAAGAACAGCCCGACAAGTACGTTGGTCCTAGGGAGATAGAGGACCTAGGCGACCCGGCGAGAGCGACTACCGTCAGGTGGGACTGTTTCATGTTCTTCGACGAGTTTGATATGCTTGAGCTCCGCTTGAGCATCCTCTGGGATTATATCGATGTATTTATGATTCTTCAATCGAACCGAACTTTCCGCGGCGAGGTCAAAGGGATTGTCACTTTCGATAAAAGGTTCGATAAGTTCCGTTCTAAAATGATTCCAATTGCTCTGGACGGGGCTGGCTTCTCCGGTCAGTGGGGCGAGAGTTACGTGGATTTCATGCGTGATTTTACCAAAGAGGTGATTCTTCTACTCGGCGTGAAAGATGGAGATATCATCCTGCTGGGAGACCTCGACGAAATCCCTGACCTAGGAAAGTTTTATCACAATATGTTACAGCTGCCTGTTTCTTTAGAGATGAAACATTATAACTATTATTGGAATTGCAGGGTCTACGATAATGGGTGGATTTCGCCGAAGATGTTCAGGTTCGGACAGTTCAAGAACGAACGGTTCAGCGATGTGCGCCGCCGAATGGACCTCCGTATCGCCCCCGACATGGGCTGGCACTTCAGTTACATGGGCGGTGCTGAGAAACTCCTTCAGAAGGTCAACACGGGTGGGGACCCGCTCTCCGTTCTTGGCCATCAGAAATTTGCCGACCTTGATTACATCAAACGATGCATGGAAGAGCCGAGGGACTTTTTCGACCGTGGATATAAGTTGGCTTTCGTCAAGTTCGATTCCACTTTCCCCGGATACATGATTGAGAATATCGACAAGTTCAAGGATGGTATAAAAGAGGTAAGAGACTCGAAGCGGGTGTTGCTCGTTGGCCCAATCACCAGTTACAACAACAAGGACCGCAACTGGGCCATGCCTCCGCTCGGTGTGCATCGTCTGGCCGCGTACTTGCGGAACAAGGGTCATCACGTCGAGGTATGGGACAGCAACCTCCAGGACGACCTTGATAGAAAATTATCAGAGGGGTGGGACATCATAGGTTTCTCGACCATGCAGAATACCTTGTGCAACGATATCAAGGCCATGTGGAAGGCCAAAGAGCTGTGCCCCGAGGCGCTCCTCTTAGTGGGTGGTGTCGAGGCAACGCTCAACTATCAGGACATCTTCGATAACTCTCCAGTTCGCGCCGTGGTCTTGGCCGAGGGCGAGGAACAGTTGCTGGCACTGGCCAACGGTATTCCGGTGGATGTCATCCCCGGTATGATTGTCAAGAAGGACGCGGTGCCAATCACCGATGACAAGCTCTGGGAGTACTGGAACAGTGTCGAGTTCGATGTGATGGCCTACCAGCTCTACTGGAACCAGATGAAGGAGAAACACCCGAAGGACTACGAGGAAAAGGGTGGGGATACGGTCCGGTTAATAACATCTTCGCATTGTAATAGGGGTTGCGACTTCTGTTCGGTAGCATCTTGGCACAAATCCGCGTGCGGCCGTGTGGTCAAGCCCGCCTTCCTCTCCGCGGAGCGGATGTGGAAGCTCGTTTCCAAGGTCAAGATGCAGTTGCCCACGGTCAGGTCCATCTACTTCTGCGAGGATGACGTTCTGCAGGATAGACAGAGAATGTGGGATTTCTTCGCCCTGATGAAAGAGAAGGGACCGTATCTAAGATTCCTGCTACAGGGTCATACCTCTTACTTGTTCAAAGATGGAAAGGTGGACACCGAGCTCCTGGACCACATGGCAAGTGCCCGTGTCGTGCATATCAGCCTCGGGGTCGAGAACTGCTGTCCCCATTGCTTGGAATCGTTCCACAAGCCGCAGAGGCTCGACCAGCTCCCCGATTTAATCAAAGAATGCCTGTCTCGTGGTATAACACCGCACATCTTGCAAATAATGTTCCCGGCGAGCACCACAAGGAAATGTCTGCAACTTAACTATGATACTCTGACAGCGTGGCTCAAGCTCGGCGCGACCGTGAGCGTGGAGCCGAACCTGATGGCCTACAGGGGCGCTCCGCTCTACACGTCGGAGCACGAGATGGTGTACAGGGTCCAGGAAATCGATGCGACCCACAGGTTACGCTATCCCTACCGAATACTTCCCGATGATTTGGAGGCTCGTGCAATCCAGGAGAGGTTCAATGCACGACGACAAGCCTTCATTGATAGCAAGAACATAGAGCACACCTTCAAGGGCGAGACCGGAAAATACATGGTCGAGCTGCTTGGTCAAATATTAAAGGAAGGATAGGTATGCGTACCATGCTCTTCAATTACCCAATAGCGTTTTCTCTATCTTTATCATCGGTATGCAATGCCCGGTGTATATGGTGCCCTATCGGACAAAGGCTCAATAAATCGGGCAAGAGCAAGTTCATGTCCCTGGATATCGTAGATAAGATACTCAAGGATACCACGGATAAGAAAATCCAAACCATATTTCTGGTCGATATGGGCGAGCCCCTGCTCAATCCGGATTTCAAGGAAATCGTGCTCAGATGTAAGAAGGTCCATCCGGATGCCAGTTATTGGTTATGCAGCAATTTCTTCTTAATGGATGATGATATGGCCAGGTTCGTGCTCGACAATGAGTTCTCCGCCGTGGGTTTGAATATCGATGGTATAACGGAAGAAGCTTACTATGCCGTGAAACACCTGCCCCTGAAGGTCGTGATGGGTAATTTAATGAACTTCTTAAGGCTCCGTGAGGAAGTGCGTAACAAGGAACCCGGACGGAAACTTCCGAGCCTTCGGGTATCCATCACCACCGAGCCCAGGTATTTTATGGAGATTGGAGAGCCCGAAAGGGCGACCGTCAAAGACGAGACCCGCAAAATATGTGAGTTTATGCGGGGTGTTCTCGAACACGAAGATTATACCTTTCTGACGGTGTCGGCCACTTGGGCCGAAAGACGCAAATGGGCCCGGCCCAGGGAAGGTTCAACGGTTTGCTCCAATATGTCAGCGGTCGGCCAGAAATGTTGCATCGATACGGACGGGAATATCATTCCGTGCTGTCTGGACTATGACTCGGAATGCAAATTTGGCAATGTCATGGATAATACCATCGAAGAGATTTGGAATGGGGATAAACGTAAAAAGTTCTTGGGTTCAATCATCAATTTGAGATACGCTGATATCGGTCTGCCCTGTTCCATATGTCACGATTGAGGTGTAACCATGAAAAATGCTATCTATGTCACGGATGCGAATGTCAAAGAGCACGGCTCCGGTGGCGGAGTGGTCAGTTTCCATGAGCTGAATGCCTTGAAGAGGGTATGCTCGGTCAAGAATGTCTATGACCATCCCGTTCCCACGGTTCTCGAAAAGGCCTTTCCCGACAATCCCTTCATGTACGATATTGTTTTTGCGTCTAATATCAAAGACCCGAGCGATATCGATGTGGCCCAGTTCTATGGCGGGCATTTCCCCATGACCATGAGGCTCCTCTCCGAATCGGGGGCCAAGGTCGTGGCGACCGTTCCGGTCCACAACCTTGAAGTGAATATATCTGAATGGACAGACCCCAAGTACTTCGAATGGTTCCCCCACGATATCGCGGGCCAGCAGTTTTGCTGGAATAAACCGCCCGCGCACTTGACCGACCCAGGAGTGTCGTCCCTGCTCTGCAGAGGTTACACGGAAATCGCGGACGTTGTGATTTGTCCGTCGACTAACTGCGTCAAGTATCTCTCCGAGAAACATGGTGTGAACGCCGTCCTGATACCTCATGGTACCGACCTCCCGGAAAAATGGTCGAGCGACCGGGACTCTTTCCGGGTCTTCAACCTGGCCCCTTTGACCGTCGACAAGGGCCAGAAGTATATTGTCAAAGCTTGGCGTGATAACCTCTTCAATGGCGAACTGGTGTTCGCGGGGCCGAAAGGAGTGCAAATCCTGACGACCGGGATGTTCAATGTCCGATGTCTCGGCGAGATTGATGAAAAGGAGAAAAATAGTCTGTATGCGAGTTCGTCTGTTTATGTCCAGTCCTCGGTTAGTGAAGGCTTCGGCATTCCCATTCTGGAAGCAATGTCCCACGGTACACCCGTTATAGTCACTGAAGGAGTTGGCGCCAAGGATTGCGTGGACGAAGGCGAGGACGGGTTCGTGGTCCCAATCAAGGACCCCCGGGCCATAGCCGATAAAATCCGTTACTTCTACGATAATCCCTCCGAAGTTAAGAGGATGGGCATTAATGCCAGGGCCAAGGCCGAGAGATATAACTGGGCAGACATTGAAAAGAAATACGAGGAGCTGTTGAAGGATGTCTGAGTCCGATGACCGATTTGACTGGGTCCGGAGCCGGGTGGTCGGTATAACGGGCAAGATACTCGATATCGGATGCAATGAAGGCATGATGTTCAGCCAGTATCCGAACGCGTCGCAGGTGACAGGTGTTGATATCGATGCGTGGGACCCGCCGAATTATGCACGGTTCGTTCAGGCCGATGCATCGAGCCTGCCGTTCGCGGATAACGAGTTCGAATGCGCGATAATCTCCGAGGTGCTGGAACACGTGCCCGACCCGGTGCTGGTATTGAAGGAAGCAAGCCGTGTAGCAAAGCTGATTATATTTACGGTTCCGAACGAGTACGGTTGGAGCAAGAATGCTGAACCATTCCAGTCCAAAGAAAGTATCCGGGCCAAAGGGGACGAACCCTTCAAATTTACATTATCGAACAAGTATTGTCGAGGCATGGTCGATAATAATACAAAACCGCACCTGTTCCATGTTCGATACTTTACAAAGGAGATATTGGAAGAAACCTTGAAAAAGGCCGGCCTGAAATTCTCTATTGAAACTTTGGAGTATGACATCAGGAGTGGACATCATTTCGCCTATTTTGTCGGTACGGCCGAGCGGCGAGGAGGCTCTTAAATGAGTATATCGTTGTTCGATTTCCCGCGCGAGATTTCAGTGGCCATATCCAACGTATGTTGTGCTAAATGTATCTGGTGCCCGATGGGTCAGGGATTGACACATCCGAGGATAAATAAGTTCATCCCATTACAAATCGTAGACAAACTTATATCCGATTCCAATAAAAATGATATCGATGCGGTGATACTCGGAGACAACGGAGAGGCTCTTCTGCATCCCGAGTTCAAGGAAATAACAAGAAGAATGAGAACGGGATTTCCAAAATCCCGGCTTGTCCTGATTAGTAATTTCTATATGATGGACGAGGATATGTCTCGGTTCGTCGTAGATAATTTCGAACAGGTGGGGGTCAATATCGATGGTATGACACCGGAGACCTATGAAGCGGTCAAGGGTATGTCTTTCCAGAGGGTCTACGATAACGTTATGAAATTCCTGGAAATCCGAAAGGCGTCGGGTAAAAGGGTGCAGCTGAATCTTCAAGTCCTTTCACAGCCTCGGTATTTTATCGAAATCGGGGAGCCCGGGAGGATAACTGTTCCGGATGATACATTGAACGTCTTGAGATTCGCCAGAAGCGTTCTGCGGTCTCCTGATGTTATAAATTCCCCCTTCGCTCTTACCTGGGCGGAGAGAAAGCGGTGGAACCGGCCTCGGCCCCCTGTACCATGTACTGGGATGTCCACGTTTGGCCATAAGATGTTCGTAGATACAGATGGGAATGTCTATCCGTGCTGCCTAGACTACGACTCCGAGATTGTGTTTGGCAATATCTTAGATAATACTATCAGCGAGATTTGGGGTGGGCCAAAGAGAAAAAAATTCCTGGATATGATTATGCAATTGAAATTCGCGGAAATCGGGTCTCCGTGCTCGATTTGCCAGGATTGAGGTGGTATAAATGGACGAATTCCAGCAATCCGTCGAATATGTTCAGACCTTCATCAACACCGAAATCGTGAGCGTTCGTGGTCAGAAATATGCCAGGCTGGACAATCGCAATCATTTATTGGTTTACAGCCAGGTAACCTGTCCACCAAGGTTCGTAGAAATTGTCACCAAATATCCCTCCGTGTCGATAACCTTCCCCGATGGACACGGGAATCCGTTGCCCTATGCCATCGTTTCCGAGAAACAATGGGCGGAGATGGACCTGGGAAAGGTCCGGCCCGATATATCCGAAGCTTTCTATGATGAAGAATACTATAGACCGAGCTTGAAAAATGAATGCTATATCGATTATACATGGGAATTACAGAGCCATCTATGGATTGAACGGGCGGGACAAATCATTGATGTGTTCGGTCCGTCGAGTCTTCTGGACATCGGCTGCGCGAAAGGGTTCTTATTGAAAGCTATGTCTCTTCGTGGCGTAGCCGGTCAGGGCGTTGATATAAGCCAGTGGGCGGTCGACCATTGCGAACCCGAAGTATCGGGAAAGCTTCGACAGTTCGACCTGACGGGTGGCGGTCCCCTCCCTTTTACCGATGGCTCGTTCGACGTCGTTCACTCGGATATGACAATGGAGCATATCGATGCCGAATTTATACCGCACTGTCTCACAGAGATGTACCGGGTGTCCAGAAAGTGGGTATTGCTGGGTGTCCCGCTCGGTCCGTCAAAGGACAGCAGGCCGTACGGGGATGTCTCGCATAAGAGCATCTTCTGTCCGAGCTGGTGGATAAGCAAAGCGCATGAAGCAGGGTTATTGTTCGACTGGCGGTATTCCAAGTTCTTTGCTGCGCGGACCAACCCCGAGTTCATCGGTGAGAGCGTCAGGTTCGTGTTCGTAAAGGATAAACTGGATTCTGATTGTCCTTGGGACAGACTTGGAATCAAGGTGGATATCCTATGAAATCCATCGAGCTCGGTGGTGGCGAGAGCCCGCAGTTCCATCCGAACGTAGACTGTAGGGCCATGCCGTCTGTGGACATCGTGGCGGACCTGGAGGAACCCTTGCCCCTGCCTAGCAATGAATACGATTTGGTGCTCTCGAAGTTCGTTATCGAACATATGTCCTGGCGCAAGGTCAACGGTTTCATAGGCCAAATCCATAGAATCCTCAGAACGGGCGGTAAGGTGGTCATAATCACGGCTAACCTGAAAGAGCAGGCCCGGGTCATATCGACCAGGGATATCTGGGATGGCACCGAGAGCTGCCTGGTCTTTGGCGGGCAGGACCACGTGGGTAATTTCCACAAATGCGGGTTCAGCCCCGAGTATCTCACAAAGGTCTTCCGCGATGAAGGGTTCTCGGATATCAGGGTCTACCCGTTGCCGACCTGCTCCACGGACATGGTCCTTGAGGCTATCAAGTAAGGTGGTGCGGGGGTTGCTGTAGATGGACCGAGAGGTTTTCGAAAAGATTGTCCGCTTCATCGACAAAACGCTCCGCGAGACCGGACATTTCTATGGTGGTATCTGGGATGCACGTAACAGGGTGCTTGTTTATGACAAATCCAAGGTACCGGCCGAGTTCTTGGAACTCATGAAGGAGACCGGGCCGGGCGAGGTCCGTATCGCCAAGGTATCGGGTGGCGTTGCCGAGAACTATACGGTAGTCTCCACCGATGAATGGAAGGATTGGATGGGAAAGGACAAAGTACCCATGCAGGACCCGGCTTTCTTCGATGAACGGTACTTCATGGCCGGAGACCCTAAATCGCCCTTCGGTCTCGATTACACCTGGGATAATTTCAAGGGCGTCTTCGAGGCCGAAGCGCGAGAGGTGGTCGAGCACTTCCGTCCCAGAAAAATGCTCGATGTTGGCTGCGGTCGGGGATTCCTGTGCAAGGCGGTAAAGGCGCTGGGCGTGGAATCCTATGGTTTCGATATCTCCCAGTGGGCCGTGGACAACGCGGAACCGGAGGTCAGGTCGTGCATCGAACGCTTCGAAATCGACGGAAAGACCCCCTGGCCTTACGCCGATGACAGTTTCGACATGGTCGCGGCCTTTAGTATTTTCGAGCACCTCGAACCCGATGTCATCGCTTTTGCTTTGAGAGAGGCATGTCGTATATCATCTAAATGGGTGAATATCTGGGGGCCCGTCTCTTCAACGAAGGAGAACATGCCATGGGGCGACTCGACACATAGGACCGTGATGCCGGTCTCTTGGTGGATTTCCGAGGCCTGGAAGGCCGGCCTGCTGTTCAACTGGCAAAGAACGACCTATACCGTGAAGAAGATTGGTGATAATCTGGATATTTCAGCGTCTCTGGCGTTCCAGAAAGGAGAACTGGACCTGTTTACCGATTGAGATGGATTCGACGTAGAGAAAGAACACGAGACCGTTCGAGTGGTTGTCTCTTTCTCTTGTACAATCTGTACAGGTAATCCCAGAATCGCTAAATAGTCGGTCGTCGATAAATAAGAGTGGGATGGCCTATGAACTTTACCGCTTTCTA
>Ga0209777_10003425_pt1 | contig 19714 bp, 16 predicted proteins | sample FrelakmetHBP12HB_FD_187147 | JGI IMG/M metagenome (GOLD analysis project Ga0209777, IMG submission 187147) | Freshwater lake sediment microbial communities from the University of Notre Dame, USA, for methane emissions studies -HBP12 HB (SPAdes)... | ecosystem: Environmental > Aquatic >...
GTCCCGGCCGGGACTCGACCCAGATTCGGCCGCCGTGCCGCTCGACAATCCGTTTGCAGAGCGCCAGGCCGATGCCGGTTCCGGGGTATTCGCTGCGGGTGTGCAGCCGCTGGAAAATCTGGAAGATCCGCTCGAATTGCTCCGGGTCAATCCCGATGCCGTTGTCCTGCACCGCGAAGAGCCAGTCGCCGTTGCGGCGGACAGCCGAGACGTGAACCCGCGGCCGGGCTTGCCCATGGAATTTGATCGCATTGGCGATGAGATTCTGGAAAAGTCGCACGAGCTGTGCGCTGTCAGCCGACACTACGGGCAGCGCAGCGGCGCTCACTTCCGCGCCGGTTTCCTTTATCGCGAGCCGGAGATTCTCCTTGGCCAGCCGCAGTACCTCCTGGCAATCGGTCGGCGCGGGTTCGCGCCCCCGGGTTTCCAGCCGCGAGTAGGAAAGCAGGTCGTTAATCAGATTCTGCATCTGGACCGCCCCGTCCACCGCATAGGCAATGAACTTGTCGGCTCTTTCATCCAGCTTGCCCTGGTAGCGCCGGGCGAGCAGTTGCGTGAAGCTGACGACCATCCGCAGCGGCTCCTGCAGGTCGTGCGACGCGACATGGGCGAAGTTCTGAAGCTCGGCGTTCGAGCGGGCGAGCTCCTTCGAGCGCGCCTCAACCGCAGCTTCTGCCCGCTTGCGTTCGGTGATGTTCCGGTCGAGCCCCCGGAAGCCGCGGTATGCGCCGGTGTCGTCGAAAATCGGGGTGCCACTCGTCTCGAGGATGACTTCGCGCCCATCCCGGTGGAGATTCCGATTCTCAAGAAAGGCAAACGCCTTTTGCGCGGCGGCGATCTTCTGAAATGCGGCTCCGACGCGAATTGCTTCATCCTCCGGCATCAGGTCAAATGGCGTCTTGCCCACGACGTCTTTCGGAGCGTACCCGAGCACGTCAAGGACTCTCGGGCTGGCATATGTGTAGCGACCATTTTCGTCAACCTCCCAAATCCAGTCACTGGTGGTTTCGACGAGCGTACGAAATCTCTCTTCGCTTGCCCGGAGCGCTGCTTCGGCCTGCCGCCGGCGTGTGATGTCCCGCATCGTGCCCAGGGAAACGCGCTTGCCGTCAAGCGTCACCGGGTGAGACATTATCTCCACCTGCACCCGAGAGCCGTCCTTCCGGTCCAGCGTGAATTCCTCCGGACCGGTAGCCTGCCCGAGAGCATTTCGCGCCAGGAGCGCCGCGGCACGGGGCACTTGCGAAATCGTCAGGATCCCTTTCTTCAGGAAGCTCTGGCCGATGAGCTCATCACGGCGGTACCCGACCATTTCCTCGGCGGCGCGGTTGCCGTCCAGCAGCCTGCCCTGCATGTCGTTCAGATAATAGGCGTCCGGGGCATACTCAAACAGGATTCGAAAACGCTCCTCCGAGTTCTGCAGCGCCTGATTCGTCCGGGTGAGCTCCAGGGTCCGCTCGCGGACCTTGCCCTCGAGTTCGCTGTAGGCCCGGCGCAGTGCCGCTTCGTGCTCCTGGCGACCGGAGATGTCGTGCAGCACCCAGACGATGCCGGTCCCGGCGTTTCGCCCCTCACGCATCATGCGCGCCGTCACGCTTGCCGGGACTTCCTTTCCCTGGCGCGTCCGACACGTCAGTTCCAGGTACTTGAGTTCTCCGTCCCGCCGCACCTGCTGCAACGCCGCCTCATACCGCCCGGGTGACGCAAACAACGTCGCCGCCGGTTTGCCGACCAGTTCGGCTTCCGCGTACTCCAGCAGGTCCCGCGCCGCCTGATTGGCCGAGACAATCCGGCCCTCCGGTGTGAGCAGCAGCAGGGAATCCCGCATCGTGGCGATGATTTCGTCGGCGGCCGCCTTCGGCGTGATTCGCGTCATACCATACCGGGCTACGCTGTAGTACAAGCCGCCCGCCCAGATGAGCGTGAACGCGCCGGCCAGTTCCGGGAATGCCAGATGCAGTACATTTGGAAAGACGACGTCCGAAATCGCACCCAGCGCCAGTGCGACCAGCGTCGTGACCAGAATCACCGTCGCCCGCCGGCGCTCCCAAATCAGAGTGGTTCGACGCAGGAACCGGTAGAGCAGGGCCATTCCAAGAAGCAGGAAGCCGGCGCAGTAGGCATAGTAGCCGAACGCCCAGAAGCCGTTGTTCCAGACCACGACCCAGCCGAAACTGTAGTGGTGATTCTGCCATGGAACCTGCCGGGTCCAGAGCATGACCAGGAGCAGCAACGGCAATCCGACCATCAGCGCCGCGGCCAGCGCGCGCGCCGGTCTCGGGCGCGAACCCGAAGGGCGGCTGAGACCCGGCTTCCGGGTCAGGAGCAGCACGAACCAGAGGAACAGGCTGGGCGCGGCGCACCGCCCGACATTTCCGATATCCGAGAACCGGTTGACCAGGTTGGCCGACAGCGACGGGTTGCCGTGAAATACGTCTTCGAAGCTCCACAGGGCGAACGCCAGCAGAAACAGCGCGCAGGACCAGTTGAGCCGCGAGCGGACGTTGTTCCTGAGCACCAGCCCGGCCAGAGCCAGGAAGACCACAGCGGCGAAGACGTAGAGCAGGGACAGCGCCGTCATCTCAGCTGCTTCTCTTGCGTGGTTGCGGACCAGGCGATGGGCAGCGTAACCGGGAAGGCACATCCCCAAAAAAACGCGTAATTCCACCGTGCAGCACTGTCTTTTCTCCTGGGGGATGGCGAATAGACTGACGAAAATTCGAGGCGCCGTTTGAGTGTGGCAACCCGCGAACACATAATGATAACCGTTTTCTCGGACGAAATCAAGCACAATAATCCACTTCCAGATTCCCAGATCGACTTGCGAGGATGACATGAAGAGTAGTGACCCAGCGGAGAATCCAAATCCGTCACTCAACCACGCTATGCTCACAAGCTGTCCCTACGACTCGCCGGTGCAACCGGCAACATCTCGGCGTCGCTCGTACCGGCAATACTCGTTGTCCTGATTGTCAGCTTCATCGGCATTCTGATTGTCCGTAGTCTGGTCAGCCGATTCTTCGACTGGCTGCGGATGTGGGAGCTGGACGGGTTCTTGGGCGGCGCACTCGGACTGTTTCAGGCGACCACGATTCTGTGGGTTCTGATTGCCTTCGCGTTCACTACCTATCCCGCGGGCCGCCAGTTGATTCGCCAAGCCTCGATTGCACTACAGATTCTGCGGTTCGGCGGAGATGCGCCGTTTTGAAACGGAAGATGGACTAGGCCGACCGCCTTGTCAGGGACACTGCGAATCCACTGGGCCGGCTGCAGTCGCCGACTCTGCCGAAGGGCGCGAGTGCTCCGGCCAATCCACAGGCGCTGGCTGGCTTCGACCTCGGCGACGATTGGTGTTAATCAACGTCCGCGAATTCGCTGTTGACACCCGCCGCCAAATCCGCTATACTCAATGTGACGTCGATTCAACGGTTGACGTCACGAAGTCACGACCGTCGGCCATCCCCCCAACAAACAAACGATACGCATTATCCTCGAAACCCTGTTGGATCCACAGGAGGACAACGTATGCACAACAAAAGAAACAACCTGCTCGCGGTCCTGCTCCTCGCCGGACTGGTAGTGATGGCAGGCTGCCCCGCGAAGAAGACGATGCCCACGGTCACAATCACCCAGCCTACCGGCACGATTGAAAAGATGGCCGGCGACTCCGTCGACTTCACTGCTACCCTCGACAATCCCGACAACGTCACGACCACGGTCGACTGGACCGCCACCGGCGGCGCCTTTGCCCCGACCACCGGACTGGCGGTCAAGTGGACGGCCCCGGCGGATTCCGGTCACCTCACGATTCACGCGGTCGCCTCGGGCGAAGGCCTGGCCGACAAGGATACCGAGAGCAAGGCCGTCCTGGTCCGGATTTGGACTCGCGGTGAAGCCGAGGTCGACAACGGAGGTAATGAGTCAATCCCGGCCGCAACCGGTACGACCATCGCGGCCGACACGTTCCCGGACCCGGACGGCGACCCGGTCCCGGCCGGCGCGCTGGTTGATTCGGTCATCATCCCTAACGTTGACATTTTCTTCGGTGGCGGAAATCCGGATTCGACACCCGACATGAATGTCTGGGTTCAGAGCCCGGACGGCACCCGGTCCCAGATCTGGAACGAAGACGAGGGCCCGTTTCCCGCAACCGGCGTACCCTTCGGGTCGCTCGTCGCTTTCCAGGACAAGACCGTTACCGGCGTCTGGTCGCTCATCGTGACGACCACCCAAGACAATCCGATTCCCGGCACGATTAACGGCTTCGACGTTGACATCTACTACCGTAAGGCTGTGCCATGAACGAGACTATACCGTAGCTAACTCCGGAGCGTTCAAGGCGGGCAGGGTTCTCCCTGCCCGCTCTTCTTCTGGCGGGCGGCCCGCGCGGAGGAACAAGGCCATCGTCTTAACCGAGGGATTCCCGATTCTTCCGCTCTCCAGATGCCCGATGAACTTGCCCGACACTCGACCGGAAAGACCCATTCGGGCAGCGACTTCGCCCTTGTTCATGCCGACTTTCTCGCGGATTGCCCTCAGCCGGGCACCCATCTCAAGGGTGAAAAAGACCTCTCTTGCTATGAACAATGCTACTGCGCAGTAGCATCAGAATCAAACCATTTCTTGCTGCAACCTGCTGAATCTGCGGGACATCCCCGGATTTCGACCGTTCAGGGGGGTGCGCTTCCCCCAGTGCATCCCCCAGTGCATCCCCCAGTGCTTGGGTGAGTGCTTCCCCCAATGCTCCCCCCAGTGCTTCGGGGAGCTCATCCCCCAGTGCTTCCCTGAGTGCCTGGGGGTATCCTACTCCCAGTGCTTCCCCCAGTGCTTCACCCAGCTCATGGGGGAACTCATGGGGGAGCTCATCACCCAGTTCATGGGGGAGTTCATCCCCCAGTGCTTCACCCAGCTCCTGGGTGAGCTCTCGGCGTCGAATCCGCAGATACGCAGATTCCGCAGAGCGAGCGAACCGATACTGCGAGTGAAACGGTCCTGCGAGCGCCAGCGATACTGCGAGCCGAAGGCGATACTGCGCCTGCTCATCCACCGATTGCGCCGATTCCGGTCAGCAGCCGGGGGTCTGGTTTGGATTTCGGATTTAGCGCTTTGTTCGGTATTTCGAAGTTCGAGTTTAAGTATTTCGCGCTTCGCGCACTAGACCACTTGACTTATTGCCTTTTTCTGCTATACCGTTTGGGCATGGCAAGGACATCGGCACCGAAAGAGGTCGTTCAACTCGTCGAGCGTTTCGACCGGAACCGCGATCCCTATCGCGCGGGCGGCATCAACGAGACCCAGCTCCGCCGCGAGTTCCTCAAGGCCAGCACCGCGCCCGACAAGACCGCCATCGAGCGACAGATTGCTGCGACGGGCAAGCTGATTGACGCGCTAGTGTATGAGTTGTACGGACTGACGGAAGAGGAAATCCGAGTTGTGGAGGATGAGAAGTGATAGAGTCTGCGGAACTGAAGCCCCGCCCTCCAGTTCGCAAACCCCAGGTTTGCTGACATGCCACTCAAACCCGAGAACACAGTAGGGAAGGTGCTGATCTCGACCACGAGCCGGTTCGTCGGAGAGTTGCTCAATGAAAAGTTTGTGCTCGCCCATGCTTGGCCGGACTTTGGCGACCGTGACAGAATGGTGAGGGGCTTGTCCGAGAACCAACTCTGTCGGAACTTCTTCGTCGCGTCGTTCGAAACACCCCCACCTATTCGGGTTGGAAACAGGCTGGACCTACCGGACTGCACCCGTTACGGCAACGAGATTTGCGCGTGCCTCAGAGTGCTCTTTGGGAAACGGTTTGATAACCACGGCTGCTTTGAGAGCTCAGGGCGATACCATGCACCGGCGAATCTTGACAGGGAGCCGACCCCCAATCCGAAGCACCCGATTCACAACCATAAGCCAAGGCCCGACCTCGGGATACAGCTCAACCTGGCCGAGTTCGCTCGCATCCTACCTGTGCTGGACGGTTCCTCGCAAATCGCCCCAGCCTTGAAGCAGTCGTTCTTGACTGCCGCGCGTTTCTACTGGCTATCGCTCCAGGAGTTCGACGCCGATCCGGAGCGGGCATTCCTCGACTTGGTGACCTGTGGCGAGGTTGTCGCCAATGCCAAGGACCTTGAGACTGCTGACCTGCTGGACAGCCAGACCAAGGCTGACCTTGACCGGATTGAAAACGAGCTTCCGGACGGGGCCGACGTTCGCAGACGAATTACCGGCCGGCTGCGTCAGGTCAGACGCGGATTCGTGCGCGCACTCTTGGGGCCACTAAACCAACACTTTTTCAGTGGTTCGGAAGCGCAGGATGCCCAGCACAGACTGACGCCCGACAACGCCGAACGAAGCCTCGAAGCCGCCTACGATGTCAGAAGCCAGTACGTTCACGGCGGCTGCCACTTCGGCGATTCAGTACAAGGCTTGATGTTCGAGGATATCGCCCCGTGTTTTAGGAGCGACTACGAGAAGTCATTCGTTAGTCTGATTCTGAAGTCTACCACCTTTCTGGGCCTGGAAAGAGTACTGCGTTTCGGGCTACTGAGCCTGCTGCATCAATCAGGAGTGGCGATAGATGGCCGACTTGTGCCTGACCCGCCACACGCCTCAGAGCCAGAAGACTCAGGGACACAGTGAGTTGCTTCCCGAGGAAATGGAGGAAGTGTGGACAGCCACCGTTCTTCATCTGCGACCGCACCCGACGAGATCGCCATCGAACGTCGGACCTCGGTGACCGACAAACCGATTGGAAAGCCAAAACACGATCATCGCGGATAAGCTGAAAAGCGGTCAGAGAAGGAAGTGAGCCGATGAGGTTCGAGCTTGGGAAGATGCACGGGGCAGCTCTGGGGGCGTTCGACGAGATGGAGAAGATGGCGTGCATCGTCGACCTCGATACGAGATCGTTCAGTGAACGCGATTTCACGTTCCAGATTGCCCGCAGCCTGCACTTCGCAGGAGCCCATCGCAACCAGCGAGTGTGGATGGGATTCGAGTGCCCATTCGAGCATCCGCACAACAGGAAGAAGTGCGACATCGTCGTCAAGATTCGCGGACCCGCCACGTCGAGAGAGGTTTGGATTGAGGTCAAGAGCACTGGACTGGACAGAGCTGGCTACAGGGGTAACGGTTTCGGCAGCCTGGGGTGGGAGAAGGACTTTGAGAAACTGCGCCGAGTTCGTGAGCCGGAATCTGCTTGTGCCTGGATTTGGCTCTACCAGCTTGAGACCTACCAGCAGCAGATCCAGGCGAAATTCGGGAATGCCACCACTTGGGCGACCCCCGAGGAACTAGGGGTGCTGAGATGTCACTTGGGGACTGCGAATGAAGGTAACACGAATCTCCCGAGCGTACTTGGGAAGATCAACGTCGCAGTCGAGGGTAGGGCTCTCGCGAGCATCCGCCCCAGAGTTCGGACGGCGCTCCCAGCCCGAATCTTCTCCGCCATGATCGTCACGGCCATGGTTCGCGAGTCTGACGATGGTTAAGGACATTTGTTGTGGGCTGGAGAGTCCTATCACTGAGAGATGGTCTCTTCGGTCGAGCGGATGCTGAAGTTGCACAAGGACCTGCCCAAGGCCCGCGCCGCGTCCGACAAGACCGCCAACAGGGCAATAGTGAATTAGGAATGGTGAATGATGAACGAGAGCGCGAAAGAAGAAACGCCAAATCGCGGCGACGGACAAGCAGATTGACGAGCTGGTGTATGAGTTGTATGGATTGACGGATGAGGAAATAGACATAGTGAATGGAGAGTCAATACGAAGCAGGACGGAACGAGGGTGCAAACATGCACCCGGCTCGCTCCATTCAAAGGAGGACGCATGAGGAGAAGTAGTGACTTAGCGGCGATGCTCTTGCTTACCGTCACGACGGCCGTGGCCGGCATGTTAGAGGTCTGCATCCCGGATGAAGCCGGAACGGTGTTCGAAACTCAAGGATCAACACAGTACTGGTTTCGCTTCCGCGAAGCCGGTGACTACCAGATGGTCATCCAGAACCAGGGGGACCGTGACCTCAGATTCACCACGCTGATCGGTTGCCAAGTGCGACCGGTGCTTGAGGAGTTCACCGTTGATGCGGGCCAGGAGCGAATCCTCATTTGGAGTGTGCTTGGAAACGATCTCAACAGCAACGGCCTGACCATCTACCCAGCCGGAACCGTACCTTTCACGGTCTGCGTGACTGGCGGAAGTCCATCTGAGAACTCAGGCTCCGACAACAACGACGCTTCAGAGGGTGGGTTCGTGGGCTGGTGGACGGACGGCGACTACCGGTACATGATCAGTCGGTCCGAGGGGAAGTACCAAATCGTCGGGGAGTTCATCGATCCCTATAGCCCAGATGGTCACAATTCGCCCGGGAACCAAGAACAGATGGAGGATGTCACCGTCGAAGGCGACGCGCTACTCTGGACGAAATACTCCTATCGACATCGGGGCGTCTTGATAGGGGATGGCAACAGAATGTACGTCAGGTACTGGAAGGTGGGCGATTCGGGGGGAAGACGAGACGAGGTGTACCTCACCCGAGAGTAGGTTCGTGCTGGACGAAACAGCACAGCAGGGCCTGGTTGAATCCCGGGGAAGCTGCAAATGATTTTCACGGGTCGAGTCAGTCGAGCGGAGGACGAGGGAAGCCAGGAAAGAGAATAGTGAATAGAGAATAGTGAATGGTGAAGTGTGAAGAGTGAAGCCGACAAGCGGAATCCGAATACTGCACAAAGACCAGAAGAGCGCTCGCCGCTTGCCGCTATCCGCTTGCCGCAGACAGCCGACAGCTTACAGCTTACGGCCAGAAGGTGGAGGACCATTTCGTTGACGTCACCGAAATGGTCGAGCTAGGAGGAATGAGAGACAGCGACTCTTTTCGGCACAGAGATGAGACCCAAAGACCGCCCGGGGTAAGGATGAAGGCTGAAGGATGAGGGATGAATGGCGGAAGAACGACGGACGAAGAACGGTGAATGATGAACGGCAGAAGGAGAACGATGAACGACAGACGAAGAGCGATGAGCGATGAATGCTGAGCGAGTAACGATTAGCCTTCATCCAACGCAAGAACCATGATTAGCGCAAACCCGTATCGGCGGAAGCGGCGCTACAGTATTACCTGGTCCCGCAGGGCGACCTGGACCCGACAAGAGAACTCGGTCATCGAGTCCTCTGTCCAGGCTCTTGTCCAGGGCCGAGTTGAGCGCGGACAGGATGCGGCGCGCGCTTGCCTGAAGGAGCTCGAGCGCCTGCGCAGCAAAGACCCGCAACTTGCCGCGCGGCGGTCGCTCCAGAAAGTCGCGGCCCGAATCCGGTACCTGGCGCGCCGGCTCGGCTGGACCCCTCACTGGACGCCGCAGGAGTTGCGGGGGCTTGAGCCCTATGCCCTCGGACTCGCGCGCGGCAAGTATCGGCTGGTCAGGGAAGCTGTGGCCGCCTACCAGGCGAGGCCGCACCCGTCTCGCGCGTCGGAATCGGGGAGTTCGCACACGGTCGTGACGCGGTCCGCGGTCTCCCTAAGGTACGTCCTGTTGAACCGGGCTCGGGCGCTCGGCCGGCCGGCACGGTCAACGCGATGGACCCGAGAAGAGGCTCGGCGTCTCGACCGGTACGCGGAGCAGGTGGTAAAGGGGCGAATTGCAAGCGCGGCCCAGGCGGCACGCGAGTTCCTGCTCGAGCAGGAGGAGTTGCGCCGACGCCGGCCGGATGCGTCCCGGCCGAACGTCCCGCGCACGCAGGATGGTGTGCAGACCGCGATCTGGCAACGCACTCGGCAGCTGGGCCGGCCACTTCTCGCGCTTCGCTGGTCGCTGCCCGAGCTGCGGGTGTGCCGGAAGTATGCCCGTCTTTCGTTGCAGGGCAAGGTCAAGAACGTTCATGACGCGGCCCGGGACGCCGAACGTGAAATCGCGCAATTGCACCGGGAACACCCGACTGAACGTTGGGCGGGTATGCGCCGAACTCGTGTCGCCACGTACTACCAGATTCTGAAGTGGGCGCGCCTCGCACGAAAGGCGGTCCAGGGGCGGACACGTCCCGTGTTCCGGGCCCGTACCGCGCCCGACAAGACGGCCAGGGGTAAGGATGAAGGCTGAATGGCGGGAGGACAAGGGCGGAACACGGAACGATGAGCGACAGACGAAGAACGATGAATGCGGAATGACGAACGATGGATGCGGAATAGGGAATGAGAATGCGCAAGAGAGGAGCGAAGCGACTTCCCTGGTCGAAGCCAGAGAGCCAACTGATTGACCGGTTCGTGGGCGACCTCGTGGCCGGTCGGTATCGCAATGCCGCCGACGCGGCCCGGGCCTGCGCGGACGAGTTGAACCGTCTGAATGAGGCCCATCCCGAGGCGCCGTGGGCGGCCGCGCCGCGCAGCTACGAAGCGATTCTGAGGCGAATCGCGGAGCATGCCCTTGCGGCCGGCGGCAGATGGCGGTCTGAGCTGTGGTCGGCAAAGTACGATTCCCGGCTGAGGCCGTTTGTGACCGGGTTAACTCAGGGCCGGTACCGTTCGGCTCTCCAGGCTACGCGCCTTGCCCAGGCCGCCCGGTCGCCCGGACGCCGGAAGGAAACCGAGCCTGCGCTTCCCTTCAGCCCCCGAACTCTGCAGAAGAAGATTCTCCAACAGGCCGAGGCGCAGGGCTGGCGGCCGGAGCGGGCGTGGACAAGTCAGGAGCTGCGGGTCCTGGATAGCTACGGACGCGCGGTGAAGCGCGGGCGTTATCGCACCGCGCAGGCCGCGGCTCGCGCGTATGTGCGCGACCTTGACCGCCTGAGGCGCAAGTACCCGCACGCGAAGTGGCTGAGGATCCGGCGCACCGAGAACGGGGCTTCCCTCAAGCTGGTCCGGAGGTTGAAGCGGCTCCAGGCCTGGTCCGGGCCGCTATGGCCGGCGGAGGAGATGCGACTGCTTGACCGATTTGCCGGTCGCCTCGTGGAGGGCCGATACCCGAACGGGGTCGTGGCGGCGCGGGATTTCATGCGCGCGCGCGATGTGATGCAGGAGCGTCATCCGGAGATTATGTGGCTGAAGCGGCGGCGCTCCATGCAGAGCGCCCATCGCGTCGTCTGCGAGCGGGCGCACGAAATGGGCTGGTCGAAGCTCGTTGTGCGCTGGGGGGCGCCGGAATTGACGATTCTGGACCGGTACGTGCGGGCCGTGGTTCGGGGCCAGTACCCGAGCGTGCTTCAGGCCGGTCCGGCGTTACGGCAGGAGATTTCGCGCCTGCATGAATTGCATCCGGACGCGCGCTGGAGTCGCCTGGCCCGGACCCGGTCGGCGGTTCTGGTCCAGTTGCAGAAGCGCATCCAGGAGCTCGGAGTTTCCCGGTATGGCGGCCGCTGGACGCGGGCTGAGCGCACGATACTGGACCGGTACGCCCGTTGCGTGGGCCAGCCGGGCTATCGCCGGCTGACTGACGCCGGCAAGGATTGCGCCCGGGAATTGGACCGGCGTCATCGCCGGGCGTTGCGCCGGAATCCGATGCTCGCGCCGATTCAACCCCGCACGTTCGGCGCAGTCATGGGAAAGCTCAAGACGCGGGCCGTCGCCCTGAGGACCTGGAGTCCACACGCGGAGCATAGGGGCTGAGGCGACCCCGCACCGCGCCCGAAAGGACCGCGAAGAGCTCACAGCCGACAGCTTACAGCTCACAGCTCAGAAGATTGAGAGCGGAACGATGAACGCTGAGCGATGAACGTTGCCCCTGCAGAAGATCGGAGGAAGCGTGATTGACAATCCGGTGATTCGAGCCCTGATGAGCCATCGTTCGATTCGCAGGTACACGGACGAGGTGCCCTCGGACGAGGTTATGACGACGATTGTTCGAGCCGGCCAGCAGGCCGCGTTCGCCTACCAACTGGGCAGCGTGCTGCTCAGTCGCCGGCGGGAACAGAATCCGTTCCACGCCCCGCTGCTGTTCACAATTTGCTTGGACGCCCACCGGACGGAACTGATGATGGCGAAGCGCGGCTGGAAGCTACAGAGCAACGACCTGCATGTCCTGCTCTTCGGAATGGAGGATGCCATCATGATGGCGCAGAACATGGTCGTCGCCGCCGAGAGCATGGGGTTGGGAACCTGCTACATCGGGGCCGCCCAGGCCCGGGCCGAGGAAATCGCGAAGGAATACAATCTGCCCCAGCGCGTGTTCCCGGTCGTCGGACTGGCGGTCGGATACCCGGCGGAAGACCCGCCGACCAGGCCTCGCTATCCGCTCGAGTTTGCGCTGTTCGAGGACAGCTACCCGGAGTTAGACGAAACCCGCGTGGCGCAGGCCGCGCAGGCAATGGATGAAGGCTATCTGGCGCAAGACTACTACCGGCGGCACAACGTCATGCTGCCCCTCGACGAGGGGCGGCAGGAGAGCTTCACCTTCGACAACTACTCCTGGACTGAACATATCTCCCGGAAGCTCGGTCAGTGGAATCGTGTCGCGGAAAACCTGCGGGAGCAGCTGGCTCGGCGTGGATTCAATATGCCGGAGAAGCCGGTCGCGAAATAGGCGTGTAGCTCAGCGGACATGATATGCAGCTTGGGGCTGGCGGGGACACGTCCCGTATTTCGGAGACCGCTCCGGGAAGAACGCGGAGCGATGAACGATGAATGCGGAATGATGAGCGATGGATGGTGAACAGGGAATGAGAATGCGCGAGAGAGGAGCGAGGCGACTTCCCTGGTCGAAGCCAGAGAGCCAACTGCTTGACCGGTTCGCGGGCGACCTCGTGGCCGGTCGGTATCGCAATGCCGCCGAGGCGGCCAGGGCCTGCGCGGAGGGTCTGTCTTCTTGCGGAGTAGAGCTCAGCCAGAGGACCCCCGGTTCCGAGGAGACTGAGCCTTCGGGCCCGGGTCGGCGTTCTGATCCCGGTCCGGAAAGAGCCCGCTCAACCGTTTCATGATGCCGGGGTTGTCGAGTCCGAGGCGATTCAATAATCCCTGAATCCCACCCGGGCCGGTCCAGTGCAGGTTCGGATGCGGACTTTGACTCCGCGCCTTGGCAACCCACTCCTGGCGCGTCCGGTCGTATTCCGTCTCCCAAGTCGTATCATTGCCGGACAACTGCGAGGCTTCGCCGTCCGAATCCGCCAGCGACTCTCCGGTCGATTCCGGGACGCGCGGCAACATGCCGGGCGCGAGTCGCCGCACTGCCATATAGCCGGTTCCGGCCAGCATCGAGCAGACGATGAGCGCCGAGAACGGCATCTCCGACCAACGGATGACGATACCGAGCAGCACAACCAGGGCGGTGGCCGCCGCGACGTCAAACTGAGCCGTAGTTGACATCAGGGCTGACGAATTGGACGGCGCGTGCCATCTTCGTGTCGGCAGTCACAGTCTGTAACCGGGGGTTCCGGGGACACAACTGAACTCATTGTGATTGGGTGCCCTCATTGAGCTTGGCTGACTTCTCTGAAGTGCAAGCAGCCAGGTATTCTCGGCTGAACAGCTCCATTACCGGACCTATTCTCTGGTCGTTTCATCTCGGTTTCCGTTCAGCGAGTCGTAATGCAGCCGCATGATGTCGCTCTCGGTCTGGCCTCGAGACCGGTAGCTGATGCTCAGCCCGGCGGAGAGCCCCCGGGCCGAGAGCGCTACGCCGCCCTGATTGGCAATTTGTGCCTGCAGCTCGAAGCCCCGGCATTGAAGTCCCAGCCCGGCTTCAAGCCCAAATCCGTCCCGGCCACCGGCGGTTACCGCAGCGCTCAAGGGCAGCCACCGCACGCCGCGATACTCGGCGGAGACGGTCGCGGCCGGCATAAGTGAGCTGAGCGCGCTGTTTTGAGAGCCCTCCAGTATGCTCAGGCCGACCGTCAATCCCCAGGCGGGTTCGCAGGCCGCGCCCAGGTTCACGAAAAAGGGCAATTGGGTTTTGAACGCTCCCGGCTGGCTCTGGACGAACTCGGTCGCTCCGGCGCCGTGAGAGTCGACCAACTGCATCAGGTTCACGGAATCGAGGTTCACCTTGAGCACCGCGGCCCCGGGCCGCGTGGTCCAGTTGATGCCCAGGTTCAGGTTCGTCAGTGCGAGCGCGACCCGGAGGTGGCGACCTACCGCAAACGACTTCTGACCCCCGACCTCTGACCCCTGACCCCCTGAACCCCACTCATAGGTCATGCCCCAGTCCAGACCATAGCCGTTGCCGCCGTGGGCCCAGCGATAGCCGGCCAGAACTTCCGAATTGATCACATAAGGCGTGGTCAGCAGATAGCCGTCAACCTGTGTGTTCTGGGCAACGAAGATGCCGCGCATGTACTTCAAGCCGATGCCGGTCTCGAAACCCCGAGCGAGCGGCACGCCGAAACCGAGTGTGACGTCGGAGTAGGCGATTGCCTCGCCCTGCAGGTTCGATGCCGAGTACCGGCGGTCGAGCTGGTTTCCGTTGAGCGCCAGGTCAATCATGTCCCTCGGTATCGTGCCCGAGGCCGCGGCATGCCCGCGCACTGCCAGTCCGAATATCCCGGTCGTGAACGCCAGTCCGTTCAGGTCGGCGTCGCTGTTCAGGCGCAGGCCGGCCTCAGGCACGGAACTCAAGATGTTCTGTTTGGCGGCGCTGTCGAGGAAAGCGCCGGTATAGCGGTTGTACTGGCTTCCGCTGAACGAGTTGTTGTCCAGGCCGGCGCGCGCCTGCAGCAACTGGTACTCGAACCTCGGACGCATGGTTGACGCCAACTGCGCGGGATTGACCCCCACCGCCTGCGTTCCCGTGACCATCGCCGGATTCGGAAACTCCAGCGCCGAGAGACGAGGGCAGGTCAGTAGACAGCTAAGAGCTAACAGCAGAGGGGCTGCGGACGGTAAGCGGTAAGCTATTCTCATTCGGCACCTTACACTTTCAGTTTCAACGTCGCCCGGGTGCGGATTCGGACAAAATCCTGTTCCCGGATTTCCACGGTGTCGGTATTCGGGATGTAGAGCAGGAGATGAGCGGCGAAGCGAGGGTTGTGGAAAACGCTCAGTTGGGTAGAGTCCAACCCGCCGGTTACGGTCGTGTCGGAGCTGTGGCAGCAGACTTCATTTCGGTCAACCGCCCCGGCCGGGATTTCTACGGGCAGCGCAACCGGGGCGCACGCCTGCTTGCCACCGGCCGAATCCGTGGAGTCCGGGACTTGCGTCAATACCACCAGAGCATTCATCCCGAGCGGGAAGTGGTTTTCGACTTCGGCTTGGACTTCACCGGCCACGAGATACCGGTCAATCCTATCGCGCGTCGACTGGTCAAGCGTCACAATGCGACTTCCCACGTCAATCGTGTCATGAGCCAGCGCCAGGCGCAGCGGTGTTGAAACCGAAGCGTTCCCGCAGGCAAACGAACGCTCCATAATCTCGCCTCGGCCCCAGATTCCGACGTTGTATGACACGCTCAAATGCTCCGGCCCGATATTCAGCAACCTGGCCAGCGAGATGTGAAACTCCGCCACCTGCGGGTAGTCCGGGTTGCCGGGCGCCACCAACAGGTGGCGGTCGAGGCATTCCGAATCGCCGGTCTTGTTCCGGGCCGCGATGTGCAGATCGAGATGGAGCGGGAAACCAATCCCGGATGTCACGACAAGGTCCATACCGCAGTGCGGCAGCCGCAGCGCGGAAGAACCGTTCGGCAGCAATTCGGGCAACGTTTCAAGCCGCGCAGTCAGGTAGAGCGGTTGGTTCAGCGAACCCGCCAGGTAACCCGGACTTATTCCCTCAGTCGTCCCGTTCAGCGCCAGGCTCTGCTGCCGGTCAATCGAAACATAGTCATGCGATGCGACCATTGCGGCCCGGACATTAATCGAGAGCAGGGAGTCCGGCGGTCTCGAACCGGCCAGCGTTCGGCCGGCAAGGTCAATCTCTACCGTCTCCACACTGAACGGCTGCAGGGCCAGGTTTCCGCGCAGGTCCAATTCGGCAATTGTGTACGCCACCGTCACCTGAACTGGAAAACCGTTCTGGAATAGCAGTTGCGCCGAGCCCTGGGCGAATGTCACGCTGTCCAGCGCGAACGAGTTACTCGCCGTCACCCCCATGAACAGGGTCCGTTCCGTGTGCGCCGCGGGCAGCCGCATCTCTCCGGACACCAGCCGCAGCGAATCGAGCTGGAAGTCAATTGCCACCGAATCGTCGCGCGCCACGGGGATTGGCCGGCCGTTGCTCCCGCTCGAGCCGCCCGCAATCAGGACCTCGTTCTCGGCTCCAAGCGAGTCGCCGTCCAGCGCTGCTCGAAGACTCTGCCCGCTCTGCGGCCCGACCCCGGTGAACCTCAGTAATCCCATGTCGCAACCCAGGCACAACGAATCCAACGCGACGTTCGAGAAGTTGTGGACCGACACGTGCACCGTCCCGGACCGCATGTCTGCCGAACGAATTCCGCCGATGCTCAGGTTCCGGTCAATCGTGAAGTCAAAAGCCGGAATCGGCATCAACGTCCGTTGTTCGGGCAGAGGCATATTCAGAAGGTCCTGCAGGGTCAGCACAATTCTCCCGGTGCGCTTCCCGGCCAGCAGGAAATCCGCCAGACTCAGGTTCTTCGACAGGGGAGCCGGCGAAAGCTGAATCCGGGAAATCGGTCGGACCGTGTCAATTGTCGCCGCGGCATAGAACTGAATCACCGAATCCGGGCCAACCGAGAAATAGCGATGGTTCAACAGGTCCAGCAGACGGTAGGTGTTATCCGATATCGGCAGGTTTATTTCCATGTCCCAACTCGGCTCACGCGGAGCCTTGAGACAGACGAGCGCAATCGCCCCCAGCACGAGGGCGAGTGCTAACACCAGGAATTGCGGCGAGTTCAGGCTTGTCCACACCCGCGTTCCTGCGCGTTCGCGCGCTTCCGACTTCCGATTTCTGATTTCTGACTCCACTTCACACCCTCCATTCAACGACTCCAGAGCGCAAGAGCACTGGAACGCAAGACCGCAGGTCTCCTCCTTGTGCACTTCACTAAGAACAAGGGGCCACGTGTATCCTGTGACCGTCCAAGAGTGCCCATTATTTTGTGCGTTGATCTCTTTGTTATTTCAGGTACGGCGCGTCAGGAGTACGATAGCCCCCAGAAACCTGTCAAACCATCTAACAGAGTCGCGACGCCCGGCGATGACCCGGGGTGTTCCCCGGGTCGTCGTCATGGGCCAAGTTGAGAGGCGATGCGGAAAGTGCCTGGGGCACTGCAAACAACCGCATTCAGCGGTGCGGAGTTCGAAGTCGAATGAGCCCGTCTGTGCCATCCCCATAGCTAACATACCAGAGCTCTTCAAAGAACGTTCTGAACGACCGCGGCGGCGTCCTGCGCAACAGTGCCCGCATTATTCGTTCGCATATCGCCGGAAAGGGACGAGCAGAACAGGTGAGAAAGAGCGTGGTGAACTCTGAGGAAGAAACACCACTTAGAGTAGGCTACAACGAGGCGAGGGCTGTTCTTGATTTGGCATGGAGGAAGAGAGGAGAGGCAAGAAACAAAAGATGCGAGAGACCCCTCGAGTTGCGGCGGTGGCAAGGATTCATCTGCGCCCTGGCGGGCACGAGAAGCTGCTCTCTCACCTGTTATGTTCTGCTCGTTGGCGATGCAGTAAGGAGGCGATTGATGCGAGTAAACTTATGCGACTCTGACTATTGTCATTCCCGAATTTCAAAGAACTCAAAGACTGTGCCGAAATAATGTCTGGGTTGCTCAGTCTTTACATCATAGCACCACCCATAGCACCTGGTGTTCCACAGTGACATCCGGTGCGTAGCGCAGTTAGTCAAAGGAAAATCAACGCGTTACGGCCCCACAACAGGTTTCTGCGAACCGCGACTGTAGGTCGCAGTTACGCCACAGTGCGCTGAGCGATGATGTGTATCATCCTTTGCGCTAACTGATTAGCCCGCCACTGTCAGTCGCAGTCTGTTCGGCGGCGGGAATTGAGGTTTACCCAAAAGCCCTTGGGTAGGGCCTCAGTTTGAATCAGGAAGCCGCGCAAGGTCTTCCATTGACGAGTAAGGTGGCGGCCCTTCGTGCCTCTACGAGACTCTGCTTGCTCCGTTTCTTGAAATCACCTCGGACGCAAGTCCAAATGAATCTGCCATACCAGTTCTCTGATTCGACAAGTTCCGTTCCGCCCTTCGGACACTTCGGAGGAATTGCGACGTAGACTCTCCCTTGAAGAAGCGGCATTCTCGATTCCTCACTTCAAATTGGTGCATTACCAGCCCTTGACATTGTCGCACACGCAGGTATAATCTCAACTCGATGGGACTTTGCGCAAGTGCGCCGCACCCTGGCGTAGCCGGGCGCGGCCACGACGGGTCGGACAGTCGCCTCAATCCAGGGCGCACTGACCGCGGACCCTGCGACACCATGTCACAGCCTGCGCCCGGTGCACGGGCACCGGCACTCGCGGAACTAGTCGCTGGCCGCTACGAAGTGCTTGGTTTGCTGGGTGGCGGCGAGTGGAGCGAAGTATACCGGGTGCGGGACCAAATCGGAGACCGCATTCTGGCGTTGAAGACCACCCGGCCCGGCGTCTCCCGCGAAGAGGAATTGAACCTGAGCCGCGAGTTCTACCATCTGAGTCGGTTTAACCATCCAGGCATCATCTCCGTGCGCGATTTTGGCACCAGTTCCGATGGTCGGCACTATTTCACGATGGAGTATTTCGAAGGGAAGCCGATTGATGAGTTCTTCAGTTGCAGCAAGGACGCAGGAGATGCGGAGAGGATCCAGGAGGCACGTTCTGCGAGCGGAGCGATTTTGCCAGGGGAGCGGTCCCACGAGAACAGCGGCCTGAATGGCCGAGTGCTTGAGGACTTGACTGCGGCGATGGTTCAGATTCTGCAGGCGCTGGATACCATCCACTGCCAAGGGCTGTTGCACTGCGACATCAAGCCGCAGAACATTCTTGTCGCGCGCGAGTCGGAGCTGGGGGCCGGCGAACGGGGGACGGGGGTCGAGGGTCAGGGGTCGGGGATTCTGCCGTTTCCGAGGGTTCGCGCGAAGTTGCTGGATTTCGGTTTTACCGAGCGGTTCGCGTTAAGTAATTCCCGCGAGGCGCGGGGCACACTGGGCTATGTCGCACCCGAGGTATTCAAGGGAACCGGGATGGATGCCCGGTCGGACATCTATTCTCTGGGCATGGTGGTTTATGAAACGTTGACCGGAAACGGTCCATCTCATGCACGGGATCTGCTGTCCTGGCTGCGCCGGCAGCACGCCGGGAAGCTGCCGCGTCCGAGAGATTGCGGCGTGGAGTTGCCGGGAAGGTTCGAGGAAGTACTGTGGGAGATGATTCATGACCGAAAGGAAGCGCGGCCGCATTCGTGCCTGGAGATTATCGAACGCCTGACCGAAGGAGGTTGTGACGTACGATTGCCGGCTGAGGATTCACCGTCGGGCGAGCGCGCTCCGACTTCGGATGGGCCTCGTAATTACCTGCTGGAGTCGGGCTTTGCGGGGCGGAGCGAGTTCCTAGGGAAACTCGGTGGCTTGTTGGAGGGCGCGGCGCTGGGACACGGCGGTCTGGTGTTCGTGTCCGGGGAACGCGGGGTCGGAAAGAGTCGGCTGGTGACGGAGTTCAAGTTCCTGGCCCAGCTCGAGGGGGCGACGGTCTATCCGTTTACCCCGGCTTCGCTGGGCGCGAGGCCTCAGTCGTTGCTGGAGAGTCTCATCCGCTACCTGAAGGACTATCACGGAATTGATGCCACCGCCGGCATCGAAGGGTCGGAGGTCAGGGGGCAGACGGCGGAACAGTCTGCAGTCCGCAGTCCGCAG